>TARA_B110000483_G_scaffold141536_1_pt1 | contig 10568 bp, 9 predicted proteins | sample TARA_B110000483 | Tara Oceans TARA_B110000483 (sample SAMEA4398176) | marine metagenome | biome: Polar Biome; feature: [SRF] surface water layer (ENVO:00010504); material: water (ENVO:00002006), including particulate matter (ENVO:01000060) such as... | depth 5 m
AAAACATCATCTGGAAGATAGGAGCGATAGATAGGGTACTTATCATCCGATCGATCTGAAAGAATATTAATCATGGTATCCAGCGAATAATCGGTCGTTTCTGAAGCCCGTTCCAATGCCATTTTCATGCGGGATCGAGAATTAAAAAACAAAGGGTCAGAGGCGGCATTAATCTCTTTTCCCAAGTAATGGTTGGTGTGGACAAAGCTACCATTGATCGCTTCCGGTGTCAGCATTTCATCACCGGCAAACTCTTTGTCGAAACATTGGCCTGAGCGGTCTGCTACCAGAATATTACTGGATTTTCCGAACGGAGCTTTGTTTATGACGTCGATGGCTTCTCTTGTTGATTGGCAATCTAAAATAGCGCGGAGCATAATGTGAATGGGAACACCGTCCAGTTTGCAACCTAAAGTCAGAATGTTCAGACAGACACCCAATCCGGCATTATTCATTCCAATTTTTCCAATGATACCGGGTTCCGTCAGCATACAGATTTCATGCCCGTCTGATCGCCGGATATGCATTACAACACACAAGGCTTCCAAGGGTTTTCCCCAGTCCCATGTCTGACCTAAAATTGAAGGCCCTGGAAAACACAGCGATGTGCATTCGTTGACGAAGTTATTCTTATTCTGGGCAAGAATTTCCGTTCTTGCATTGAGCGCTACAATCCATAACGGGTCTTGGCCAGAACCTTCGGCAATGCCCTGGATCTCGTCTATGTAGTCAATATTGAATTCAGTTATAGTGCGTTGAAATGCGGCTGCCAGTTCCAACACCTCGGCCTCAGGTCGTTTAAAGATATCGCGATAAAAGACGAGCACATCGGCTATTTCATCTCGTAATATCCGGCCATGCATAACGCCCCGTTCATGGGGAGTTCCAGCTATTCCAATGGTCTTGAATGCTTGCATAAAGAAATACTTTCGCATTGATCAAGGTTTGTAAAGTCAGCTGCAGGAGAACAGGGAAGCGACGATAAAGCCAGCCTCCCTGACCTAGAGTTCTAAACCTAATTAGGCGGGCAAAACCGTTTCAACGAGACGTGAGAAATAAGACGCACCAATGGGAAGAATTCGATCGTTAAAATCATAATTCGGATTATGAATCATGCAGGAACCTTCTTCCTGATCGGCACCGTTTCCAATAAACAGATAACACCCGGGCACTTTTTCAAGCATGAATGAAAAGTCCTCACCGCCCATAGTCGGTGGCGTGTCTGTCGTTACCTTTGCTTCGCCTGCGATTTCTGCCGCAATTTTGGCCGCAATTTCGGTTTCTGCCACGTGATTAATTGTCGCCGGGTAACGGCGCAAATAATCAAATTGGACTTCGGCTCCTAAAGCTTGCGAGACGCCATCGATAACCCGTTGCATGGAAGTCTCAATCCAATCTCTGATTTCAGGCTTGAAGCAACGTGTCGTTCCTTCCATAAATACGCTATCAGGAATAACATTGTTCGTATCGCCAGCATGTATTTGGGTGACACTAATAACGGCAGATTCAACTGGGTCTAAATTACGGCTGGTGATGGTTTGTAGGGCCGTGACGATATGCGATGCGACAACAATCGGATCAAGGCCCTGATGCGGCATGGCCCCATGACATCCTCGCCCGCGAACTTTGATCTGAAAGGAGTCGTAGGCGGCCATCAATGGGCCTGGACGCATATGAAAGCTTCCAGTTTCTTTCCCCGGCATATTGTGGACGCCGTATACGGAACCGCATGGAAATTTTTCAAACAATCCATCCTCAATCATCACTCTAGCACCACCTTCGCCTTCTTCTGCGGGTTGGAAGATGAAGTTGATAGTACCTTTAAACTGACGCGTTTCAGCCAAGTATTTGGCTGCACCAAGCAGCATCGATGTGTGTCCATCATGGCCACAAGCGTGCATTTTCCCATCGATCGTGGAGCGATGATCAAAATCGTTAGCTTCATGGATTGGCAGCGCATCCATATCGGCACGCAGACCGATGGATGGGCCGTCGCCATTTTTTAAGACACCGACAACACCGGTCTTGCCAAGCCCACGGTGGACTTCAATGCCAAAGGTCTCGAGCTCGCGCGCGACAATGTCGGATGTTCGGTCTTCCTCAAAGGCTATTTCAGGGTGGGCGTGGATGTCGTGGCGCCATTCCTGCATTTGTCCATGAAAATCTGCAATCCTGTTTATGATAGGCATAATAAAAACTCCAGCTTTAATGAACAAATGAAATGTTTCAAAATTTTATTGTGAACTACTTTATAGCTTCAGTATTCTTTGGTTGTTTTATGAGGAATAGCTTCAAAATTTCCGTGAAATAAATATCTTTTAAAGAAACTATAGCCGTATTTAATATATTATAAAATAACATACTTAATGTTAAAGATCGAATCATTTGGGATTATTAGGTTAATTCATTGACTCTAATTTTAATATCGTGATACCAAAAATATCTAAGTTGTTTAATAAGCGTATAATAAAATTAAAAATTGTAAATTCTACTGAGACTAAATTCTAAATTATAAAGCCTTAACTCTTATTAATTTGGCTCATGTAAAGCCAGAATCACTCTAAGAAAGCTTGAATATTATAGGAAGGAATCACTATTATGAGCATTAAATTTCTATCAAAAATTTCGTTTGCAGTCGTGACAGTAGCCCTCACAGCCTCTCCCGTTTTTGCTGAAAATGTTATACGATGGGCAAGTCAGGGAGATGCATTAACCTCTGATCCACACGCTGCCAACGAGTCTCCTACACACTCTGCGTCACGAAAAGTTTATGACGTTTTATATTACAATGACAAAGACATGAAGATGACCCCATGGCTTGCAACCGGTCATAAATTGGTAAACGCAAAAACATGGGAATTTTCTCTTCGTAAAGGTGTGAAGTTTCACGACGGATCTAATTTCACTGCTGATGATGTGAAGTTTTCCATCGAACGCGCTCTTTCACCAACTTCTGATTTAAAAGGCGATATTAGCTCTATTCAGGAAGTAAGGGTTATTAATTCACATACTGTTCAGATTATTACAAAAGAACCTAATCCTATTATGCGCAACCAATTGACAAACGTCTTTATGATGTCAAAGGCTTGGTCAGAAAAGCATAAAGTCACTCAACCTCAGGATCGTGCCGGCAAACAAGAAACATATGCTGTTCGGCATGCAATGGGAACTGGGCCGTTCAAACTTGAATTACGGGAACCTGACGTTAAGACAATTCTTGTAAAAAATAATAACTGGTGGGGTCTCAAAACCTATCCACACCAAGTCGATAAAATTATTTACACACCGATCGCTAACCAAGCAACGCGAGTTGCGGCCTTGTTATCCGGTGAGCTTGACTTTATCCTTGACCCCCCGTTGCAGGATCTAGATCGGATTAAAAACACAGCTGGGCTGCATCTAGAACAAACTGCTCAGGTTAGAACAATATTTCTTGGCATGAATCAGGGAGTGAAAGAACTTTTAACTTCAAATATTAAAGGTAAAAACCCACTGTCTGATCAACGTGTGCGCCAAGCGATGTATCAGGCAATTAATGTTGAGGCCATAAAAAAGAAAGTAATGCGTGGTTATGCAGTCCCTGCTGGCTTGATTACCCCTCCTGCTGTTCACGGTTATACGGAAGCATTAAATAAACGTCGTCCATACGATGTTTCCGCTGCTAAAAAGCTGCTTACTGAAGCCGGATACCCAAGTGGGTTCTCTATCCAACTTGATTGTCCAAACAACCGTTATATAAATGATGAAGGAATTTGTCAGGCGGTTGTTGGTATGCTTGGAAAAATTGGTATTAAAGTTAACTTATCTGCTATTCCTAAAACACTCCATTTCCCAAAAATTAAAAATAGGGAAACTGATTTCTACATGTTGGGATGGGGTGTTTCGAGTCTAGATTCTCATTACGTCTTCAATTATCTAGTAAAAGGCGCAGATAAAGGTTGGAATGGCACAGGTTTTGCCGATGCAGATATAGATGCTACTATATTGGAAATTGGTAAAGAAGTAGACTTCCCAAAACGTGATAAGATGATTGCAAAAGTATGGCAGAAATTACGTGATAACGTCAATTATTTGCCTATTCATCATCAGGTGATTGTTTGGGCGATGAGCGATAAGCTCGATATACCAATTGTTGCCGATGATGGTGTACGCTTTATCTATACCAAATTTAAAAAATAATATACTAATTAAAACTAAGTTGCCCCGGGAAATAGACTTACTCCATAGCCGGGGCAACTTAATTTAATGCAAGAATAATTATGATAGCTTATGTAATACAAAGAGCATTTCAAGCACTGGCTGTGATGATAGTCGTCTCACTAGTTTCGTTCATGCTCTTTAACTTCGTGGGTGACCCTGTCGATAATATGGTTGGACAGGAAGCAACTTATGAAGAACGCGTTGCAATGCGTGACAACCTCGGACTTAACGATCCCTTTTTAGTTCAGTTTGCCCGCTTTGTCGGCAACGCGGTAAAAGGTGAGTTTGGGATCTCTTACAGAATTCAGCGACCTGTTGCCGATTTGATTGCTGAGAGGATGCCTGCTACATTAGAGCTTGTGATTGCATCCGCGTTTTTATCCGTACTCCTTGGAATACCAATGGGGATTTATACCGGAATTAGACCCAATTCATGGCTGAGCCGATCCATACTTGTTGGCTCATTAGTGGGGGTTACACTACCTACTTTCGTTATCGGTATATTATTAATATATATCTTTTCGGTTGGTTTGGGAGTTCTCCCATCCTTTGGAAGGGGAGAGGCTGTGCAACTTGGTTGGTGGTCAACAGGCTTTCTCACCGTGACCGGCTGGAAAGCGATTATTATGCCATCAGTTACTCTTGCTTTGTTCCAGATGACAATAATCCTACGGTTGGTTCGTTCAGAAATGCTTGAGGTTATGCGTACTGATTATATTAAATTTGCTCGAGCGAGGGGGCTTCCAAACCAAATTATTAATTTTGGTCATGCATTCAAAAACACCTTAGTTCCTGTCATAACTATAGTTGGACTTAATCTTGGATCACTAATAGCATTCTCAATTATTACTGAAACTGTTTTCCAATGGCCGGGAATGGGCTTTCTATTTATTCAGGCTGTGGGCTTTGCGGATATTCCCGTTATGGCTGCTTACTTAGTGATGGTTGCTGTCGTATTTGTATCTATTAATCTATTCGTAGACATTCTATATTTCGTTGTTGACCCAAGATTACGCGCAGATAAAACAGTAGCGGCGGGTAACTAGGAGCATGCAAATTGATTGAAAATCAATCTAGCTTGGCTAAAATTAATGACCTTGCATTTCGAATTGTGGATAGCGATCTATTTTATAGCTTTTCTCGAAACCCTATTGTTGTTGTATCGGCAGTAATAACTTTTGTTTTTATAATAGCCGCTACATTTGCACCTTGGCTGGCACCGCATAATCCGTTCGACCCAGCATCACTGGACTTAATGGAAGCCTCAACTCCTCCAGTTTGGCTTGAAGATGGGATGTCAAAATTCATGCTTGGTACTGATGATCAAGGCCGGGATATTCTTTCAACGATCATGTTTGGCAGTAGGGTTTCGTTGATTGTTGGGTTTTCAGCTGTTTTGTTTTCGGTTTTTGTTGGTGTTGGCTCTGGCCTGTTGGCAGGGTATTTGGGCGGATGGTTGGATACCGTCATCATGCGTTTAGCAGATGTTCAGTTGGCAATTCCTGCGATCTTGATCGCGCTTATGATCAATGGTGTAGTAGCAATACTCCTGCCCCCTCAATTACAACACGAGATGGCAATCTATGTATTAATACTGGCTATTGGAGTTTCTGATTGGCCGCGTTATGCCCGAGTAACTCGTGGCTCAGTTCTTGTAGAGCGGAATAAAGAGTATGTTGCCGCAGCACAAGTAATTGGCGTCCATCCTTTATTTATAATGCTTCGCCACGTTCTTCCTAATATTATGGGGCCAGTTCTTGTGATGGCAACGATTGGTCTAGCACTTGCTATCATAACCGAAGCGACTTTGTCCTTTTTGGGTGTTGGAGTCCCACCTACAACACCATCGCTTGGGACTATGATACGTGTTGGAAACAACTATCTGTTTTCTGGTGAATGGTGGATTACATTTTTTCCATGTACTGCATTAGTAACACTTGTACTTGCTGTTAACTTAATGGGTGATTGGTTGCGTGATGCCCTCAATCCCAAACTTCGTTAGGCATAAAATATGAGCTTACTTGAGGTCAAAAACCTTCGAGTTGAATTCCCTACTCGTCGGGGAACTTTACTTGCAATTGATGATATTTCGTTTTCAATTGAGCCTGGTGAGGTCCTTGGCGTAGTAGGTGAATCTGGGGCAGGAAAGTCATTAACAGGAGCGTCAATAATTGGTCTCCTTGAGCCCCCTGGAAGGATTGCTGACGGGAAAATTACTTTGGAAGGTGAGCGTATTGATGATTTGCCATACGAAAAAATGCGCCATGTTCGAGGTAAAAAAATTGGTGCTATTTTTCAAGATCCACTGACTAGCCTTAATCCCCTCTACACCGTATCCAAGCAGCTGACTGAAACTATCCTGGTTCATATGGATATGTCTCAAGAGCAAGCTAGAAAAAGAGCTGTTGAACTATTGGATGAAGTGGGAATACCTGCAGCTGAAACACGGATCGATTCATACCCTCATGAGTTCTCAGGTGGGATGCGACAAAGAGTTGTTATCGCTTTGGCACTTTGTGCCAATCCAAAATTAATTGTTGCTGATGAACCGACAACGGCATTAGACGTTTCTATTCAGGCTCAAATTATAGCTATAATTAAGCGCCTATGCAAAGAGCACAAAACAGCAGTTATGCTTATAACTCATGATATGGGTGTTATTGCTGAAACTGCAGATCGAGTTGCAGTTATGTATGCAGGGCGCATTGTCGAAATCGGAGAAGTACGAGATATTATTAAGGATGCCAAACACCCCTACACAAAAGGTCTGATGGGTTCAATTCCTGTAGTCGGCCATGATGTCGAAGTGCTTCAGCAAATTGATGGATCAATGCCCCGGTTAAACGAAGTTCCTAAAGGATGTGCGTTTAATTCTCGGTGTCCTGATGCTATTAATAAATGCTTTGTAGATCGCCCCGATCTGATGCAAACCGACGGTTTAAGCGCCGCAGCTTGTTGGTTGTATAGTAAGGAGGCTGTAAATGAATGATGATATCAAACAGGGTTTTGAAGTTAAGCCACTACTAGAGGTCCGAGATCTTGCTAAATATTTTGACGTCTCTAAGCCGTTGCTTACTCGAATATTAGAAAAACAGCCAAAGGAAATCTTAAAAGCGGTCGATGGTTTGTCATTTGAAATTGGAAAGGGTGAGACATTTTCTCTTGTTGGGGAAAGTGGGTGCGGTAAGTCGACTATAGCCAAACTTGTTGTTGGTCTTCAAAGACCATCCAATGGTGAGATACTCTTTGATGGTCAGGACTTAAACAAGGCAATTACCAGTAAAGATTCCAATCGTATACGCCGTCGCTGGCAGATAATTTTCCAAGATCCATTCGCCAGCTTAAACCCACGTTGGCGAGTAAATGATATTATTTCTGAGCCCATTCGTGTTTTTAAATTAGCCAAATCTAAAGCTGAGATCAATGATCGGGTTGATAAGTTATTGACCCAAGTTGGTTTATCTCCAGCCGATGGGAACAAGTTTCCTCACGAATTTTCTGGTGGCCAGCGCCAAAGAATTTCGATTGCGAGGGCATTATCAAGCGAACCTGAATTCCTTGTGTGCGATGAACCTACATCTGCTCTCGACGTTTCGGTTCAGGCACAAATACTTAATTTAATGAAAGATTTGCAACGTCGTTTAGGTCTCACTTATCTTTTTATCAGTCACAACCTCGCAGTCGTGTACCATGTCTCTGATAGGATAGGTGTCATGTATTTGGGGCGCCTTTGCGAAGTTGCGACGGCAAGTGACCTTTTCAAAAATCCACAACATCCTTACACGCAACTTCTACTTAACACTATCCCCGATATGGAGATGACAGGCATTAAACGTGATCCAGTGCACGGTGAGGTGCCAAATCCAATTGACCCTCCCAGTGGATGTGCCTTCCATCCTCGTTGCCCACTTGCCAATGATAGATGCAAAAAAGAAACTCCACAGTTACAGAAAAATGCAGGATCCTTAATCGCTTGCCATGCTGTAGCGGAAAAACGTAACGTTTAGTTCAAGACTTGAATTGAGGTCATAGATGGGCTCCCTAAAGCAAATTGAAAAATTCCACGATGAATTAACTTTGTGGCGACGTGATATACACGCCCATCCTGAGCTGGGGTTTGAAGAGAACCGAACAGCTGATCTGGTTGCTGAAAAGCTCAGCTCTTTCGGCATTGATGTCTATCGTGGTCTTGGTAAAACAGGTGTTGTCGGAACCTTGCGTGTCGGCAACAATCAAACGGCTATTGGTTTACGCGCTGATATGGATGCGTTGCCGATAACGGAAATGAATAGCTTTGATCATAAGTCAGTTTTTGATGGAAAAATGCATGCCTGTGGGCATGATGGCCATACAACAATGTTGCTTGGCGCGGCGCGGTATTTGGCTGAGACCAAAAATTTTGAAGGATGCGTGCATTTTATTTTCCAACCCGCTGAAGAAGGGTTGGGTGGTGGAGCGGCCATGGTTCAAGATGGTTTGTTTGAACAGTTTCCCATGGATGCTATTTTCGGGATGCACAATCGGCCCAGCGCTCCGTTTGGACAGTTCATCATTCGCTCTGGCCCGATGATGGCCGGCGGAGCTTTCTTTGACATCACCATTGATGGCAAAGGAGCGCATGGCGGGCGACCTGAAAATAGTATCGACCCGGTTCTGGTCGCCTCGCACATTACAACGGCCTTACAATCAATTGTATCTCGTAATCTTAAAGCAACGGAACCTTTGGTCCTTTCGGTTACTAAAATCCATTCCGGCGATGCTTATAATGTAATACCGCAATTGGCAATTATGAGCGGAACTGTCCGCGCTTTTTCAACAGAGACGCTGGCTTTTGCAGAAACCCGCATGCAGGAAGTTGCACAAAATGTTGCTGCCGCCTTCGGAGCGACGGTAACAATGGATTTTCAGGTTAAGTTTCTGCCGCTTGTAAATACCGAGAGTGAAACGGAATTTGCAGCTGACACGGCAGCTGAATTAGTTGGTGAGGAAAACATGGATCGAAATGGGCCTTTGATCATGGGCTCGGAAGACTTCTCGTTTATGCTTGATCGGTGTCCGGGGGCTTATATCAATATTGGGAATGGGGGCGGGCATAGCGATAGTGAAGTGCATCACCCCAGCTACGACTTTAATGATGATATCCTTGCGCTAGGATCTAGTTACTACGCACGACTTGTCGAACGGAAATTATCCAAGTCTAAAGCTTAACAAATTCTCAACTAACACTTGTACAGCTAAGCCATCTTCAGCGTCTGGCATATTTATATATTCACCCTTGAGGCAAGATGCAACACCATCTAGTGACCGCTGGCGGTCAACAACATCAATATTTTCTATGTCAGAAAGCCTTTTTATCCATTCCCCACCGTCACTTACACTTATACCTCCCCCACTTCGTAAACGATATGAGGTTCGACTACCCCAGACAGTGTACTCCGTCCCAACAGGCCCCACGCTACCCGATGTCACATGTATTGAAACTGGGACCCCTCCAAAATCAAGTGACGCTGTTAGGTGAGTTTCTGATAAAATTCCATCATCCGGGAAAATAACATGAGCGTTAATAATCGAGCCTTCACCTAAAAGGCGGCGGGTTAAATAAAGCCAATGCGACAATATTTCCCGCGTAAAGCCACCTTGTTCACGATGCGCAAGCCAAGTGGCTGTTTTTTGAAATTCGCGTGGCCAACCATTCAGGTGTACAAAAATATTCACACCAGTTACATTTCCAACCTGGCCACTATTAACTTGTTTTTCGATATAAGAACTACTCAGTGAATTGCCATGATTAAAATTCATGATATTCGATAAGTTAGCATTTTTAATTTGGTCAACCAGACGTTTACTCTCACTAATATCTACACCTAATGGTTTTTCACAAAAAACAGGTGTATTTATTTTTATAGCGCTATTAAAGTACTCTCCATGATGTTGTGGAGGGGAAGCAATATATAATAAATCCATTTTATTATTAAAAATAAGATCATTTGCACTCGTGACTTTACAAAGATTTGTATTTTCTTCCTCAATAGTTTTAACTTTTTGATTATCAGGGTCCCATACTGTAATTACAGAAAACATCTGATGACTACTCATGTCGGCAAACATTTTTTTACCCATACCACCAAGCCCAATTATTCCTACTTTAAAAACCATTAATTAATCCTCCTTTGAAAATACTTTGTATTTAAATTGTCTGCCTTTCAGAATTTTATTTAATTAAATTGATAACACTATCTTTGAGGCCTACCTAAATTTACTATTATATGTAACTATTTTTACGCATATATTGACAGCGATTGAAGGTAATGAAACAACCAATAGTGATAATCATATCTGTTGATAAAAAATAGGAGTAACTATGTCTT
>TARA_B110000483_G_C18206288_1_pt1 | contig 10540 bp, 7 predicted proteins | sample TARA_B110000483 | Tara Oceans TARA_B110000483 (sample SAMEA4398176) | marine metagenome | biome: Polar Biome; feature: [SRF] surface water layer (ENVO:00010504); material: water (ENVO:00002006), including particulate matter (ENVO:01000060) such as... | depth 5 m
TGGGAAATAAAAAAATGTATTATAGGATAAAATATTAAACTTATAATACTTATTAATAGGAGACTTGAAAAAATGCTATTAATAATTAATAAATATATCATTTATTTTTTACCAGATTTTTTTTTCTTTGAATTAATCTTATTAAATTCTATTTCAATATGTTCTTTCATTATATCAGAATATTTTGCTAATTCTTTTTTATATACTTCTAAAAATTTTTCTAAATCTTCTTTCCATAATTGTTTTGGTTCTTTCGTTTCAATATCATTGTAAATTGCCAATTTATTTTCATGTTGATTCTTTAATTCATCAATCTTTGTTTTAGTCAATGATCTGATTCTCATATTCAATAGATAATCATAACTAAAATTCTCTTCATTATTATCATTTCCAAATTTAGGAAAACCTTTATCTTCCAACATTTTATTAATTTCATCATCCTCTTTTTTTATAATATCAATTGAACCATCTATGAATTCTTCAATAAATCTAATTTTTGACTCAAATATATCTAATTCTTTTTTAAGTATCTTCAATAAATAATCCTTCCTTTTAACATAATATATTAATCGAAGGCTATAAAATTCTCTTAATATTTCTTCAGAACTATCATATTTTGTAATTGTTTCTTTATTGTTATACAAATGCATATTTGAATAATTCGTATATTTTGTATCATTCAATTTAAATGCTGTTTCAAATTTATCATTTAAGATAAAATCTTTAAGTACTTCTTTTTTAAATTTTAATATGATTTTTACAACCTTTTCTGTTGAATGATTTATAAAATCTACCAAACATTGTTTATTAGACTCATTATTTTTATCATATAACAATGATTCCAAAAATACTTTATAATCTTCTGTTGATTTCCCAATAGGTAATTCACTAATAAATACTGTAGTATCATCAATAATTTTATAACAACCATGATTAATATATTGTTGTACTCCAAATTCATTTATTTTTTTAAAATCAATTTTCCCCTGAAATCCTCTAAACCATGGCTTCATTTGTTTTAATGGTTTATCATCCATTAAACTATAGATATTATTCACAATTTCTTCTGGATTATGACAAGGTACTTTTGTACTAAATCCTGTGCCAATTCCTTCTGTACCATTAATCAAAATAACTGGGACAATAGGAATATACCAGATAGGTTCAATTTTATTTCCATCATCTTCATTATATTCTAACAATGGATTATCTAATGGATTAAATATATGAAATGCTAATTCAGATAAATTTGTAAAGATATATCTTGGTGATGCTGAATCTTTACCATGCTCTAATCTTGTACCAAATTGTCCCTTTGGATCTAGTAATTCAATATTATTTGAACCTACAAAGTTTTGTGCTAAACCAATGATTGAATCATACAATGATTGCTCACCATGATGATAAGAACTATTTTCACTTACATATCCTGCCAACTGACTTACTTTGATTTCTTTCTTCAAATTTCTTTTTAAACAACTAAACATAATTTTCCTTAATGATGGTTTCAATCCATCAATCATATTAGGAATAGAACGCTTACAATCATAATCAGAAAAGTGAATTAATTCCTTATCAATAAATTCATGAAATGGTACATTTTTCTGAGTTTGTTCAATTATATTATTTTTATTATATGATTTCAACCATAGTTTTCTATCTTCTGATTTTTTTTTATCAAATGCTAATTCTATTTTTTGTGTAGATTTTAAGATATTTGTATCTTCTATTATTTGGTTTCCATTTATATATTTAATATTTTTCTTTTCAATATCTGTAAAATAACCTTTTGCTTCTTCAGATGTACTTGTACCCAACCCTTTGTAATATTTAATATTCCATTGTTTTAAATTATCAATTGTTTCTTTCCATTTATCAAATTCAGTTAGTGTATAAAATTCATGGACATTTTTTTGCTTTTTTGCTTTTATAATTGGAGTTGCTAATGACATCAAAAATCCTGGAATTTCCAATAATTCAGGCCAGAATACTGAAAAAAGATTAATTAATAATCCTTTAATATGACTACCATCTACATCAGCATCAGTCAAAATTAAAATTTTACCATATCTCAAATCTTTTGTAACTTCAGTCATATCTTTTTTTTTAGAAAATTTTAAACCAACAATTTTTACTAAAGAACTAATTTCTTGATTATCAGTTACTTTTTTCATATTAATATCTCGTACATTTAATAACTTACCCCTAAGTGGAAATACACCATAATAATCTCTTCCTATTACACTTAATCCAGAAATAGCAAGTGCTTTAGCTGAATCACCCTCAGTCAATATTAATGTACAATCTAATGATTCATTAGTACCTGCTTTATTTGCATCGTCTAACTTTTCAATACCACGTACATTCGATGTCTTTTTGCCACTTATTTTTTGAAGTCCAAGATTATCTTTAAACTCATTTAATTTAATCGCTCTTTCAATTAATGATGTTTTCATTACTTTTTCAATAAATTTATCTGAAATTAGACATGTTGAACCAAATTTAGATGACGGTGTAGTTAAATATTCTTTAATTTGACTATCAAATGCCGGATTTTCAACTGTTGATTTTACAAATATAAACATATTATCTTTCAAATGAGACGATTTTAATTCCATCTTTTTTCTTTTGTATCCCTTGGTACTAATATAAGTTTGTATCTTTTTAGTTAATCCATTTACTATATAATCAACATGTTTTCCTCCTTTCATTGTTGAAATACCATTTACAAATGAAACTTGTTCAAATTTTGCGTCTGGATTCACAACCATTACTACTTCCCATCTATCATTTACTTCTTCATAAACTTTTTCTACCTCATTGTCTAAATAATATGAAACATATTTATCTAATGTCTTACAATCAATCTTATTATTGTTTAAATAAACATTCACATTTTTATTTGTACAAGCAGTACAATCAATTACTCTTTTTTTCATTAAGTTAATAGTATCATCATTAATCTTATCAATATTAAATCTTTCTAAATCAGGATAAAATTCAATATTTGTATATGGTTTTTCAGTACATTTTGTAATAACTGGTTTGTTTTTCACAGTCATATTATTTTCAAATACTTGTACATATTTTAGTTTTCTTTCATGGTCAATTGTAGTGATTTTAAACTTTTTTGAAAATATATTTGCCAATTTAGCACCATAACCATTTTTACCACCAGTGATTTTTTTCTCATCTTTATCATAATTTGATGATGTTAGTAATTGTCCAAAAATAAGTTCTGGAATATATATTTTATGTTCTTGATGTTCAACAACTGGAATACCAATACCATTATTACATACTGATAATGAATTATTTTCTTGGTCAATATTCACCTTTATTTCAGTTACTTTTTGTTTAATATTAGGATCATTTTCAATTCTTACATGTTGGTCAATAGCATTAACTAATACTTCATCAAATATTTTATATAATCCTGGTATGTACTTAACATTCTTAAAAATAATTTTATTATTCTCTTCATTATATACCCATGTATCTAATTCTGTATTTTCAATAGAACCTATATACGTGTCAGGTAAATCAAATATATGTTCTAATTGTGTCTTTTTAACAAAAATTTCTTCAACAGTTTTCTTTTTCGGAGGCATAATTATTTAATACTTTCTTATATTTATATTCTTTAAATAGTTTTATGTTCATTTTTTTTTTATTTATTAAAAAAATTATCTCCAAGCATTTACAAATTTAATTAATCCATTTACTGGAACTCTTAAAAGATTCATAAATGCTACCAGTACAACAGCAATAGCAACACCTGTATTTACTACATGTTTGAAAACCATCATAATATTTATTAAATTTTTATTAATAACCATGATAATATTTCCAATTTTAACATAAATACCAAAAATCATATCAGCAATTCTAGATAAATCTTTGAATAATTGTTGTTGAATTGTTGCTATAATTGACCTAAATTTATTCATAGTACCATTAATTTGACCTAATCCAGCATTTAATTTACTAGTTGCTTTAAATTGGTCAGTCATACTTGAATTAAATTGATTTGAAAATGAACTTGATTGACATTTGTTAGCCGTACTTGTTGGATCTCCAGGTGCTAGACCAATAGATTGTAATAAAGGACCAACTGGACTACATTTTAATTCACCCCAATTTGAGTTTATGTATTCTTTGTTTTTTTTAGAAACAATATTACCCATATAAATTATTAAGATAAAAAACTTAAATAATTTTCGATTAGCTTAAATTTTAAAAATAAATTATTATAATAAATAATGAAAATAGAAGATATTATCGAAAATAATAAACATAGAATACTATTTTTAAAAGCCATTTTATTGGGAATTAAATATGGTAAAATGAATAATAATGAATATTATGAAAAAAGTATAATTAATGAGATTCAAAAAATTAAAAACAGTGATATTAATTATACAAATAATTTAATTAATAATATTGATAACAAAATTAATAAAGGAAAAATATTAAAAGATATTAGTGATTTAGAAAATATTAGAAATAATATTATAAAAAATATTAATAATTTAAGTTATAATAATTATAATAATAATGTTGTAAAAATTAATTATTTAAGAAATCAATTATTTTCATTAAATAAAGAATTAGATAACTTGAATAATCAACTTGTAAAATTATAATTCATTTATAATTCCTTTTTCTCTCGAAAAATCAAATAAAGTTCTTAATATATTTCCTGTAGCTCCTTTATGACGCATATTTGTGTCATTATGTAAATAATCAATAGAAGCTATATCTAAATGCATCCATGCACTATTTTTGGGAATAAAATGACTTAAAAATGCTCCAGGTATTATACCTCCAGCATTATTTCCACTAATATTTTTTAAATCAGCAATATTTGATTTTGTTTCTGATATATACTCCTCCCATATAGGAATCTCCAATAAATTTTCATTATTTTTTAATCCATTATAAATTACTTTTTTAATTAATTTATTGCTATTTCCTAAAATTGTGCATGCTTTATTTCCTAAAAATCTTTCATTTATTCCCGCCAAAGTTCCTAAATCAATACATAATTTTGGATTAAATTTTTCTGAATAAGCTAATGAATCAGCTAATATTAATCTCCCTTCAGCATCTGTATTTATTATTTCAACTGTTTTTTTATTATAGGATTTTATAATATCTCCTGGTCTTGTAGCATTCGAATTAATCATATTTTCAACAATCGGCAATAAAGCTATATAATATCCATCAATATTATGATATGAAATTAAATTCATTAATCCATACATAATTGCACTTGATGTCATATCATTTTTCATATCACTAAAATCTTTTGTTTTTAAATTATATCCACCACTATCAAACATGACACCTTTCCCAACAAAAACAACAGGTCTTTCATTTTTCTTAGTATTTTTTTTATAAGTAAGTTGAATTAATTTTGCTTTATTTTTACTTCCTTGATTTACTGATAATATTAAATTTAATCCTAGTTTTTTTAACTTATCTTCATTTAATATTGTTATTTTTACAGATTTATTAATATTTTTTTTAATATGTTTTTCATAAGTGTCACTATTTAAAATATTTGCTGGTGAATTCGATAACATTCTGACTTCATTTTGAATATTTCCAATATATATAGAATTTTTCACTATTCTTTCATATTTTTTAGTATGATAAAATATCACATTATTTTTTTTATATTCACTAGTTTTAAAATCTAATGTTTTGTAATTGCCAAGGATAAATGATACAATTTGATTACTAACTACATTCTCATCTTTTTGATCTAACATGATTTGTATATTGTATTCAGTATTAAATAAATCTTTTCCTAATATTCCAAATATTTCATATAAAGTTTTATGGTTACATTTTTTTTTCATAAAAATAAATAAAATTTCATAATCATCAAAATATAATTTTTTAAATAAATCAGATGATTTTAAAAATGATTTTGGAATATTTTTAATACTAAAATGTGTATTTAAAGCTTTAATAATTTTATCAACATTATTACAAACAGTAAATATATATAAGTTAGTTTTTTTATTCTTTAATTTATTTGTATAACCAATATCCATAAATTATAAATACATAATTAATTTATAAAAAATATTATTTATTATTAAATGAATTATGGAATTCATAATAATGATCCTAAAAATTTAAATAATACTATTAAAGTAGCAAAAAAATTAAGATGTAAAAGTATTCAAACATTTTTAGGAGATAAAATAAAAACTACAATAAAATATAAATACCCTTTTACAAACCAAGAAATATTAGAAATTAAAAGTACATTAAAAGAAAATGATATAGATTTATATGTTCATGGATTATTATCATTAAATTTTTGTAATGACCCCAAAAAAAGTAGATATCAATGGGGCTTAGACAATTTAATATATGATTTAAAAATGGGACAAAAATTAGGAGTTAAAGGAGTTACAATACATGCTGGGAGGTATAATACTAAAAGATATTCTATATTACCAAAAGAATGTTATAAAAATTATGTAAATTCTTTAATTTATGTTCTAGACCATACTAAAAAAGTACAAATTTTTATTGAAACTCCAGCAACTAAGAAAAATACAATTATTAATTCAATAGAAGAATTTTCTGATTTATATAAGTTAATACCAGAAGAATATAAAAAAAGAGTAAAGATTTGTATTGATACTTGCCATATTTTTGTATCTGATTATAATATTTCTCATAAAGAAGGAGTATTAGAATATTTTGATAAATTTGATGAATTAATTGGATTAAAAAATGTTAAACTAATTCATTTAAATGATTCTTATGGTGAATTAGGAAGTCATTTAAATAGACATGCACCTTTAAAAAAAGGTTATATTTTTAAAAATTCTCAAGATAATTTAACAGAAATAATAAAAATATCAAATAAATATAAAATTCCAATGATATTAGAAACAGATTCAAAAACATTTGATAAAAATGTAAAATTAATTAAAAAATCAATACAATTTGGAAGTGGAAATAAAAATAAAAAAGAATTAATAATACAAATATTTCAAGATTTACTAGATTATCATAAGACTTTAAATAATTCATTTGAAAGTGAATTCAGAATAAGTAGCTATGAAAAAATTATCAAGGAATTAAAAAAAATAGAAAAAATAGAATCAATAAATGATATAAGTAATTTAGATGTACTAGGAAAGAAATCATTTAACAAAATTACAACTATATTGGAGACAAATCATTTACCACAACACAATAATATAAAAAAAAATTTAAATAAAATTAAAATTTTAAAAAGTTTTCAAAATATTTATGGAATAGGTCCAAGTATGTCTAAGAAATTATATAATAATGGAATTAAAAATATAAATAATTTAAAGAAAAAAGTAAAATCAAATAAAGTTATTTTAACAAATGTACAAAAAACTGCATTAAACTATTATAATGATTTGAAAATAAAAATTCCTTATAATGAAATTACAAATATAACAAAAATTTTAAAAAAAGATTTAAAAAAAGAAAATATTCAATGTGAATTATTAAATGCAGGTTCTTATGCTATGAAAAAAGCATATAGTGGTGATATAGATTACATTTGTGTATTTAAAGAAAAAGATTATCAATATAAAGAATTAAAAGAAAAAGTTAAAAATATGTTAATAAAAAATGAATATTTTATAGCAAATTTATTAAATGGAAATGAAAAAGATATATATTTAATTAAAATAAATAAAAATTCTAAAGTCCGTCAAATGGATATTGGATTTGTGGAAGAAAAACATAAATATTTTTATATATTATATTTTAGTTCATCAAGAGATTTTTCTAAAAAAATTCGTTTAGAAGCTTCAAAAAAAGGATATAAATTAAATGAAAAAGGATTATATGATAAAAAAAGTGGAAAATTAATAGATTTTCAACCTAAAAGTGAAAAAGATATATTTGATTATTTACATATGGATTACATTAAACCTGAAAATAGATTTTAATTTTTATGTATTTGTAGTTTTAAAAAATGTATTTATATCATAGTCTTGTATGCTGAACATATCTATTTCACCAATTTTTGGTGCTTTTACTTTATATTCATCCATATAAGAGCTAAAATTCAATATATTTCTTTTAATATATTTTCTAATGGTATTATCTTGTCTTAAAGTTTTTTTATATAGTTCAATATCATTTAAATTTAATATAAAATTTATAAGATAATATTCTTGGTCTAATAATAAATTTAATAAATCAAATATGTTTGTATATGATTTTTTACTTAATTTCGAACTAATACTGTGATAATTAATACAAAGATTATCAATTTCTTTTTTCTTTTTTGATATAATTTTATTGTAATTGTAAGAATTATACATATCAGTGTAATGAATTAATAATTCATCTATTTTTTTCTTTTTTTCATTTAAATTTGAGTTTGTATTATTTTTGTTTGATTCATTTTGGTTTGAGTTTGTATTATTTTTGGATGAGGTATTAAATATTACTTTTGAATTCATTAATTTATATTTTTTTGAGTTATTGTTATTATTTAAATTTGTTTCATCGGGTTCATTTAAATTAAATATTGGACTATATCCTAATAATCCAGTTGAATAATTATATTTTAATATTGATGTTGAATATTTTAACATTGTTTTATATAAATGAATAAATATTGATACATCTTTTTTTTTAAGATTGTCGTTTAATATTTTTATAAATATATTACTTTTAATACTGTCGTAAATATTTCTTGAAGTTTTATATTCTTGTATATTTTTAAATATTTTTTTATTTGAAATTAAATAAGTCAAATCAGATGATTTTTGAAAGTCTAAATTTTTATATATTATATTTTTATCTGTATCAAAATTAAGTTTTATATTTGTTGATGGTAAATTTAAATATGTTTTATTTAATTCTAAAATATTTTTTAATTCTTCATATTTTTTATTAAAAAGTTTTAAATTTGTATCAATAGAATGAAAAATTTTAATATTATTTTTTTTTTTTAAGTAAAACTGTGGAGTAAAATATTTAAATTCAGATACTAATTTTTTTAAATCAACACCACTCTTTAATCTATTAGTATATATATTTTCATTGGAACCATTTTTTTTGACTTTTAAATTATTTGGTTCAAATTTTGTATTCATCCCTATTACTTTAAGTATATATTTTTATATTCTTTTAAAAAATTAATGAATTTAAAAAATTATTACACAGAATAAATTATAATGAGTGAAGTAAATATTTCAAATGAAACTGTTGAAAAAGTTCCTAAAAAAAGAGGTAGAAAACCTAAAAATATGGTTTTAGAACAACAAAATAATGAATTAAATGAAGAGAATAAGAAAGTAGAAGAAGTTGTAAAAATACCAAAAAAAAGAGGAAGAAAACCTAAGTTTAAGCCCGAGGAAGTTGTAGAAAAAATACCAAAAAAGAGAGGAAGAAAACCAAAAGAGAAGGTATATTCAGTAAAAGAATTGCCAAAGACATTCTATGAAGAAAATAAGAATGAAACATTAATTTTACATTTACCAATTAATATTGATGAAAAAAATAATGAACCATTGCCATCATCAGATAATAATAATAACTTAAATATAATGGGTAAAGATGATAATCAAAATGAAACTTTTAATTTACCCACACAAATTAATTTTTTAGAGGATAATACTGATAATCAAAATAATATGGAAATAAATAATTTTAGTAATAATATAAAAAAAGAAGTTAAAGAAGAAACAAATATTTTAGAGAAAAATTCAGAAAAAGCATGGCATGTTGATGAGAAAAATAATAATAAAGTATTAAAAAAGAATTTAAGAAATATTTTGTATGAATTTATGGATAGTAATAAAGAAAAAGTATGGCCAGATAAAACGAATATATCTTGTTGGTGGTGTTGTCATAAATTTGATAATGTTCCATGTAGTTTGCCATATAGTTATAAAAAAGATAAATTCTATGTAAGAGGTGTTTTTTGTACATTCAACTGTGCGGCTTCACATAATTTCAGTTTAAATGATGATAATGTGTATGAAAGATATAGTTTATTAAATTTGATGTATAAGAAATTATATTATAGAAAAATTATTAAAATCAATTTATCACCACCACGAGAATCCTTAAAATTATTTGGAGGTTATTTATCTATAGAAGAATTTAGAGAAAATAGTTTAAGTAATGACAAGTTATTTAATTTAATTGATCCTCCATTAATATCTATTATTCCTAAAATAGAAGAATCGGTGAATCATAATAAGAGTTTTAATAATACATTAAAATTAAATTTAAATGAAAACATATTACAAAAAACTCAAGACACGCTAAAATTAAAAAGAAATAAACCCGTTTATAATCCAAATAGCTCGCTTCAAACATTTATGGATTTAAAAATAATTTAAATTTATTTTTATTTTTTAATTAAATAAAAAAAAAATATTTAGTAATAGTATAAGATGAAATGGAACGGAGTACATGACCCTTCTAATATGAAAAATTTTGCTGTTGATAGCTACAATTTAACCGGCAAAGGTTCTTGGTGTGTTAAACCTAATACAATTTATACTAA
>TARA_B110000483_G_scaffold60514_1_pt1 | contig 10529 bp, 5 predicted proteins | sample TARA_B110000483 | Tara Oceans TARA_B110000483 (sample SAMEA4398176) | marine metagenome | biome: Polar Biome; feature: [SRF] surface water layer (ENVO:00010504); material: water (ENVO:00002006), including particulate matter (ENVO:01000060) such as... | depth 5 m
TGCACGAGGTGGACCAAAGTCCACTAGCTAACCATGAGGTGTGGACCATCGCGCCCTCGCCGGTACCTTCCCGCTTGAGCAGCTCTGTGACGATCGAGGCATAAAGTCTGACCGCTTGATGGGTTATCACCGATATCCGGTAACGCAGGGGCAGGAAAGGCATCACTGTCCCTGACAAGGTCACCCCGTGCCCAGTAAGCCACAAGAACAAAACTTTCTCGGACTTTGTTCGGCCCAACTTCACCATGAGCACTCAGCGAGCGCATAGATCATCGACGAATTAAGCGCCTTAATCTCTTTGTAATTCTGCCCTAACCTGCCCCTTAACGAGAAAGACTGGTTGGTAATGTAAACATCACACTGTTCTATTAGCCGGTGAAGAATTTTGAGGCCTTCTTCTGTCTTCAGAGTCAACGAAGGGCTTTGCTTATTACGCGCATCCATATCCTACATATTATTTGTTGAGGCATCCGGCACGATGGCCGTATCAAAAAGGTTTCGATAAGCGTCTCCAACCTCAAGCATCTCGATCTTAATAACATCCACCCCTTATCCACATGGATGGTTCCAGCCACCGGGCCTGCAATCCAACTTCCAACGTCCAGCATTTTCAACCCTTGGAACAGGGCATCGCTCATTTCGCAGACCCTTCCACAAAAAATTGAGGGCTATCAGAAGGTCGGGATAGGATTCGAAGGCGGAATCCGTACACTGAGTGATATGCTGAACCTGTTCCAATCGAACCAGATGTCTGAACTCGCCCGGGCCTTCTGCGCGAGGAATACATTATTCAACGACCCATTTGAACCACTCACTGTGGTCGTTCAAAGTTTCGGCTTGGGGCAATGGTTAAAACTTCAGCTATCCGACTATCACGGCATTAGCAGTAATGTAAACTGCATATTGCCCGCCACTTTTCTGTGGAAGCTCTACCAATCCCTGATTCCCGAGACACAACTACTCATTGAATCACCCTATGACCGCAATCGTCTGACCTGGCGGATCATGCGGCTGCTGAAAACAAACCCCGGGCTTGCCGGTGAAATTGACACTTACCTGGCCGGAGCCGGCGACAAAGACCTTCGATTACATCAGCTCTCTGCTGAATTGGCGCTGTTATTCGACGAATATCTCATGTACCGACCAAACTGGATCCTGCAATGGCAAAGCGAACGTCGGGAACTGTCCGGGAACGAAGCTTGGCAGGCTGATTTATGGAGAATCATCCAGCATGACCTACAAGATAATCAGGGCCTGCACAGGGCGGCATTGCATCAACGGATTTTAAAATCCCTCACTCGCCAGACAACCAGCCAGCAAGCCAACGAGACGCACAAACGCACCAGTATTTTTGGCCTTTCTACCTTACCGCCACTTCAACTACAGACCTTTGAAGCACTGGCTGAATCTACCGAGGTCGACATTTATTTTTTAAACCCCTGCTCACATTACTGGGGAGATATTGTCTCTCAGAAAGACATAGCGCGCCGCTCAATTCGCAGCCTATTGTCAACGGATGAACCACTCATCGACGACGACTACCTGGAGGTTGGCAATCCATTACTGTCATCACTGGGCAAACAGGGGCGAGAATTTCTTGAATTACTACTGGAATCCAACCAGGTGCACTCGGAGGAATTTTTCCTTGATCGACAGGAGAATACTGCGCTTGATGTCGTTAAGAACGATATTCTAAACCTGACCTTCGGCGGTGAGTTTGGCGCTGAATGCCAACCGACCCCGCAACAGTTCAACGACACCTCCATCCAGATCCATATCTGCCACAGCAGACTTCGCGAAGTTGAGGTTCTCCACGACCAGATACTGCATGCCATAAAGCAGTCTCCTGCACTCAGACTTAACGATATCTTGGTTATGGTACCTAATATAGCGGAGTACACACCCTTCATTCGGTCGGTATTTTCCGGCAGTCTAGCCTACCGAGTTGCTGACCGAAGCTCTGTTGAAAACAGCACCCTATTAAGCAGTTTCATGAATCTGCTTAACCTACCGGAACTCAGGCTGTCCGGCCCCGAGGTCATGGATCTGCTAGAAGTTCCCGCCATCATGAGACACTTCGAACTTACTCAGGAAAATTTGGAAACCATTTCCTACTGGATTGAGGAATCTGGTATCCGGTGGGAATTGAGCGGCAAGGACAAGCAGGCCTATTGGAACCTGCCACCGGAAGACCAGAACAGCTGGAAGTTCGGAATAAACCGTCTTTTACTGGGCTTCGCCATGTCACCCGAGCAGGGCAGTTGGGACAGCATTCTGCCCTTTGAGATTAGCCCCTCGGATACCGGCCTTCTCGGTAAGCTTTGTTACTTCGTGGACTTACTGGGGGAGATTAGAGCAGAACTTAGGGAACCGAGACTTGTCGATGAATGGCAAAAATTAGTAACAAGACTGATCTCAACATTCTACGACCCCCGTGGCGATGAGGTGCTTGAAGTCAACCAACTGCTACAGGTGATCGACGAATTAAGTTTGGATGCCAGTTCTGGAGGCTACGAAGACAACGTTTCTCGCGAGATGATGGTCTACTCGATCAACCAGGGGCTTTCCAACGAGGACTCGAAAGCCGGCTTTATCTCCGGCGGCATTACCTTTGCGACACTCGTACCCATGAGAAGCATACCGTTTCGAATGGTTGCCTTGATGGGTATGAATGACGGCGAATATCCCCGTGACGTCAGGCCACACTCTTTTAACTTATTTGCCAGCTCACCCGCCAAGAAGGGCGACCGATCACAAAAACTAGATGACCGATATCTATTTCTTGAAGCGTTGCTGTCTGCCGATGAAATTTTTTATATCAGCTTTGTCGGCAAAGGCGTAAGGGACAACAAGGACCGCCCCCCTTCTGTCGTCGTTGGCGAATGGCAACATTACCTGCAAGCAGTATTCGGGGAGGACTATTCCATCACCCATGCCCTGCAGCCATTTAGCAGGCGTTACTACCAAGGAGGTGCCCTGCAGTCGTTCTCTACCCTGTGGCACGAAGCGCTGTCTGCCAACAAAGACGCGCCTACTTTTATGGAGGTCCCGCTAGCACCGGAAGAATCAATGACCTGCACCGGAATTGTGCAACTTTCCAAATTCCTACGACATCCCGGCAAATACTTTCTGCAACAAAGACTCGGCGTCTACCTTGATGTCGGTGAAACTGAACTAAAAGATATTGAGTCATTCGAACTAGACCCACTCGAGCGATTCCATCTGGCCGATGCCGCTTTGGGGATCTTGATGAGCGGTCAGAACCTTGAGCAGTTCAAACAACAAGTATCACTGTCTGGCGCCATACTGCCTGGGAGTATCGGCCAACAACACTTAGAGCGCGAACTCATAAGAGCTGAGACCATCCAAGCACGAGCAGCAGATTACCTTGATGTTCCAAAATCTTTTATTAAGACCAGCATTGAGATTGCAGGCAGCCCACTTCGCTTTGAAATTGACAACCTCTACGGGGACAGCGTCGTTAACTATCGCGCGGGAAAACTCCGTTCAGGACAGTTGCTAGATAGCTGGGTTCAACATCTTGCGACAAACCTCGCAAAGCCAAACACTTCTACAGTCTTTATTTTTCGGGGCGACAAAGATGACGCAAAAGTCAGCAGGCTGAGACCAGTTGATTCGGCGACCGCAGAAGCAATTCTGAGCAATTTACTCGACCTTTACGACGAAGGCATCGCCAGCCCCTTGCTTTTGCCTCCAGAGGCCTCCAAAGCTTTTACCGAAAGTCAGCTCAAAGGCTTATCCGTAAACAGCTCAATCCTAAAAGCTCGCCAAGGCTGGGAAAGAGATCAACCAGGATCAGAAGGCAAAGATCGATACTGGGCAAGATTGTTTCAACTACCTGAGGCATTTCACGAAAGGTTCATCACAGACGCACCGTCGATTTGGGAGCCCATTTTGGAAGCGAAGTTCGATGAATAGTAAAGAAGTCGGTTTTAACCCGATGACCATGCCGCTGGGCAATGGTCAGCTAATCGAAGCAAGTGCGGGTACAGGCAAGACCTATACGATAACTAATCTGTGTCTCAGGCTGTTGCTCGGTCGAGATTCGCCGTGGCAAAGACCACTGGCCATCAATGAAATTCTCATCCTGACATTTACCATCGCCGCCACCGACGAACTTAAATACCGGATCTCAAAACGAATTGAAGAGGCTCGGCTCGCCTTTAGAATCGGTGACGATGACGATGATATATTCATTCGTCATTTGCTGGAGACCTCGAGTGACTCATCTACAGACCTGAAATTGCTGACCGCGGCAAGCCAGTTGATCGATGAGGCAAGCATCTTCACTATTCACGGGTTTTGCGCAAGAGTTCTTGGTGAGCAAACGTTTGAGTCAGGTACGCTTTTCGACCAGGAGCTTAACGCAGAACGGGACCACCTGCTTAAGCTTGCTGTCGAGGATTGTTATCGCACTTTGATAATGCCGCTACAGGGAGATATCCGCCAACTGGCCTTAACACTTTGGCCCAACCCAGCAATGCTGGCGAGAAAACTATCACCTTTTCTCTTTCGTGGAGAGCTACAGGCCCTTCCTGTCCAGACAGCAGAAGATACTAATGAACTGGTGCGCAAAGCACGCAAAGCTCAAGCCCTTTGGAGAGACGGTGATTTAGGGGGGGCGCTGCTTAACGCTGATCTCAAGAAGAATTTAAAACCTTATCGAAGGCTCGAACAGATGACCGAGTTTTGTCTTTCAACTAGTATCGATTTGGACAATGAGCTCTGGAAAATATATGCCGCTGATTCACTCGCCGGTGCGGTAAAAAAAGGCGGCGCTTTACCGACACACCCTGCCCTTGAACTGATCACAGAGGTTCACACAGGGATCAGTACCGCCACAACTAACCTCTGGCATCAGGTGCACGCCAGCGTCTCTAGTCTGATGCAGCATCACAAAGAGACCTGGAACAAAATGACCATTGACGATTTACTGACTTCCCTTGCAGAGGCAGTAAACAGGCCAGGGTCGTCACTACCGGAATCCATGGCTGACCGCTGGCCCATCGCTATGATCGATGAGTTCCAGGATACCGACAACATCCAGAACAGCATTTTCTCCCGTGTTTACCAAGACGATATCAAGGGACATGCGCTACTGATGATTGGTGATCCGAAACAAGCCATCTATAGCTTTCGTGGAGCAGACGTCTACACCTATATCAACGCCCGACGATTATCGAGCAAGCTGCACAACCTCGACGTGAACTGGCGATCTTCACCCGCAATCATTGAAGCAACGAATACCCTTTTCCAGCAGGATAATATTTTTGGTAATGATTCGGATATGCCCTTTGTCTCGGTGAAGCCCGCCCCAATACATGTTGATATGAAAATGATGGTCGCCGGTGTCGAATGCCCCCCTTACCAGCTTTTTGTGATCGAAGATCCGGACCGGTTCGCTAGCGTAGCAGAGCTGACAGAAAGGGCGATGAATTATGCGGCAGAACAAACCGTTTCTCTGATCAACGGTGAGCGCCACGCTAGCCTTGATGGCAAACCAGTCACTGCGGGGGGAATTGCCTTTCTTGTGCGACGGCGCGCCGATGCTGTCGCGGCCCAGCGAGCGCTTAGTTCTAGAGGCGTGCAAAGCGTGTACCTCACCCTAGAAAGTGTCTTCCTTCAGGATACCGCCGATGACCTTAAACTAATCCTTGAGGCGATACTCGAACCTTCAAACGACCAGGCGATCAAGGCCGCGCTAGCAACCCGCCTCATGCAGACAACTGCAGCTGAAATCGACCGCCTGAATCATGACATTCAGGCGCAGCAGGCAGTGCACGCAGAATTTCGTTCCTACCATGATATGTGGCTCGAGCAGGATGTCGCGCCAATGCTTAACACGCTAATGGAACGACGCCAGCTGGCCCAGACGTGGTTAAAGATCCCCAACGGTGAAAGACAAATAACCAACCTGCGGCACCTGATAGAAATACTTCAGAAACAATCAGGCAGCATTAAAGGAATGTATCAGCTGATCAAATGGTTTAGCCATGAGCAGGGGGATGCTGCAACCGTCTCTGCCGAAGAACGACAGCTTCGGCTGGAAAGTGATGAGAACCTAGTCAAAATCGTGACCATGCACGCCGCCAAAGGGCTTGAATACGATATTGTCATGATCCCCATGCCTGTCTTTGTCACGCGCAGCAGGAGTAGCGCAGACCCTGCACTGTTCCATATCGAGCAAGAAGGCCGTTATATCGCAGGGATTGAGCTGGGTGATGACAGCTACCACCGCAGCCTGAGCGCCAGGGAAGAGCAAGAAGAAGACATGCGCCTGCTCTACGTTGCGATGACCAGAGCAAAGTACCGCTGTTACCTTGGGCTGCCTAAGCTGAACTCGCTTTCGGATTCCGCCATCGGGCGACTGCTCAACATTAAAACACTCAAAAAAGACGAATCACTGCTGGATCACGCTCGCGGCATTTTTCCGGAAGCACTCTTCGAGATTATTTCGACAGACAAAATAGTCCACACGATGTTCACCGATAGCGCCTCGCGCGCCCCACTGACCGCACCACCAGCAAAGCCCACAGTTAATGACTATTGGCGAGTCCACAGCTACACCGGGGTCGCTGCCAGGTTAACCGTCCATGAACCCATTATGCTCACGGGATACGCCGATGATGACCAGAACGATGAATCCCCAAACACTCAAAATCTATTAAGCCGGCACAGCTTTCCACGAGGCGCCCGTGTCGGCGTCATTCTGCACAGCCTAATGGAAGACCTTGATTTCCAGACTGATGACTTTGGGTCCTTGTGCGAACGGACTCTTAGAAGACTTGGCCTCCAGAATGAATGGCTACCGGTACTTGAAAAATGGATCCGAGACATTCTTAACGCCCCACTCGGTCAATTTTCCTTGAAGGATGTCGGGTTAAAGGACCGGCTGGATGAAATGGAATTCCACTTTCCACTGGCAACATCAACAAGCCTGGTGAAGTTCCTGACAGAACAAAGATATCTAGAAGGCGCCTCCAACAAAGCGCTTTTGCTGCAGGGACAGATGACCGGACTGGTCGACCTCCTATTTCGGCGGGATGGCAAGTATTACATCGCAGACTACAAATCGACCTTTTTGGGTAATTCCCTAACGTATTACAATAATGAGTCCGTCGCCCGCGCCATGCATAGTCATCAGTACCATCTGCAGTACCTTATTTACACCGTGGCCATACATCGGATGCTGAAACAGAAACTGCCCGGTTACCAGTATTCTACTCACATGGGAGGCGCCTATTACTTGTTTCTTCGCGGGATGAACCAGCAAGATTCTCGGGGAATATTTTTTACCAAACCTGATCTAGATACTGTGACCAGACTTGATGAATTATTGGGAGGAAGCAGTGGCTAACTTGCATGGTGCCTTATTTGAACACCATTTTCTTCGACTGATCAGCAGTAAAACCGGCCAGATTGCGCCGGGTGCTCGCAGGCTAATGGCGCAACTGGTTACCGCCACTGTAAACCAGCATTCCTGCCTGGACCTGACGCGGGAAGATCTCGCGCTCATACAACAACTTAGGGCAGAAGCCTCGGTAGGCGGGCCTGAAGATGAAAAACCATTTGTTCTCAGCCACAACAAGCTTTACCTAAGCAGATTTTATCACTACGAATCAGAAGTCGCCGCGCTGATACGCGCAAGGAACGAAGCGCTGGATATTCCCGACGCCAACCTTCTGACCCAAAAGTTAGAGCAACACTTTGGGGCCACAGAAAATAACCGCCAGAAGCTGGCCGCTTTTCTGGCGATTGCCCGCAAGCTTGCAATCATCACTGGCGGTCCCGGCACCGGTAAGACCAGCACCGTCGTCAAAATTCTCGATATCTTGCTCGAGGAATCACCAGACCTGGTCATCAAGCTGGTTGCGCCAACGGGTAAAGCTGCCATGCGATTGTCCGAGTCGATAAATGAGTGGGCGGACTCCAGAGGAAAGAAATTTCAGGTACAAACACTGCATCGCCTACTGGGTATGCGCAAGGATGGAAGAACTTGGCGCCACGGCCCTAAGGACCAAGTCAAGGTTGACCTCTTGATTGTTGATGAAGCATCCATGATTGACTTGACGATGATGCACCGCTTACTCGGCGCCCTACCCGATCACACTCGTTTGATTCTTTTGGGTGATCCGAACCAATTACCCAGTGTTGATACCGGGAACGTGCTTGCCGACCTTTGCGCGGGTGAAACAGGGTTCTCAGACACTTTTAGCGCGCTAGCCGCAAACTTTGTGGGTGAAGTTCAAACCATCAAAAGGCCTCATCATCTCACTGATGCCGTCTGCGAATTGGATAAAAGCTATCGCTTCGATCCGGACAGTGGTATTGCTAAACTGGCAAAAGCGGTTCAGTCCGGTCACTCAGAGACTAGATTTATCGACAACGGCGTCGTGTTCAAGTCCGGTGAGCGGGAACAAGTGAGACTTGACCTGCTGGTATATTGGAAAGATTACATTGACCTACTCGTCGGGAAACAATTTAACCCTGAATTACTAATCAGTACTTTTGAGCAGACCCGTATCCTTTGCAGCCGGCGAGGGGGTGAGGCAGGAGTAGAAACGATTAACCATGACATCGAAAGCGCGCTGGAAATACAGGGTGTCAAATCGCCAGACAACGAATTCTATGCCGGACGTCCAATCCTGATCACGCAAAACGACTATAATCTTGGGTTATTCAACGGCGATATTGGGATCTGCACGCCAATAAAAAACAGTGATGAATTCATCGTCAGTTTTCCCGGCGCCTCTGAACCCCTACTGGTTTCCCGTTTACCAAAACATGAATCGTGCTTCGCGATGACCGTCCATAAAGCCCAGGGGTCTGAATTTGATCAGGTAATTTTAGCGCTCAGTGAAGAAGCGTCCGATGACGCAGCAAGTCTGCTAACCCGCGAACTCTTGTACACCGCCATCACGCGGGCAAAAAAATCGATCATAATTCATTGTAATACGCAGGTCTGGGAAAGCGCAGTCGCTCAATCATCACGCCGGGTTAGCGGCATGACACAGTTTCTGGGTTTTGAGGACGACTCAAAACTGGCGGTTGCACAAGCCGAACTGTTCTGAGCCCTGTCAGTTCGACTTCCAGAGCAAACAGCGCCGAAACCAAGCTTCTTCTTGGTAGCATACCCAGTTGCGTAACAACACTGTTCCTCTCTAAGATGCCCTATGCACTACCTATCCTTCATTGGCAAACAACTATTTAGTCTGACGTCCTCACTGGTAGTCATCCTAAACCTAGGGTTCTGGATGTTTCCCTTGATAGGCATCGCTGTGATCCGAGGACTAATTAGTAGATTCGAAACACCTTATAACGCGTGTACAAAGTTAATAGAGCTTTGCTACAAAGCTGCAGCTGCTATTAACAGTGCCTGGATGGTCCATATCGTGGGCGTGAATTTCAACATCGATGGCAATCTTCCAGATCACCCTACTCAAGTGATCGTGGTGAATCATCAGACGTGGTTTGATATCCCTATATTGCAACATGTGGTCACCGGCCAAGGGCCCATTTTAAAGTTCCTTATTAAGAGACAACTAGTCTGGGTACCGATAGTAGGCTGGATCTGCTACGCCCTCAATTTCCCTCGCCTAAATAGAGGCGGTGGCGAAAGCGCAAAGCGACAAGATTTCAAAGCTATCAAATCTGCATCTTCAGAGATGCTAAAAGAGCGCGGCGCACTATTGATTTTCGCTGAAGGAACTCGGATCACCGAGGCCAAGCACCGCAACCAAAACTCTCCTTACAAGAACCTTTTGAATCCAAGGCCCGGCGGCCTGAAAATAGCTCTTGAAACCATGCCACCGGATGCGCCGGTAGTGGACATCACGATTAACTACAACGGTGGCGAGACCAATTTTTGGAAGTGTCTGCACGGTGCAAACCGCAATATCTCTATTCATATTGAACAACACAATGCATCTGAGATAATTGACGCTAGACAGTGGCTCCATGATCGTTGGAAACAAAAAGACGAACGCCTGCAATAAGCTCTACAAAACGTCGCCGCCCTCGCTCCCATAAAAATTTGCATGAACATACAAGTCAAGTGACCCGCTTGTAATCGGAAAAGAATTCTCGCTATCTCCAAGATACGGGGATTCGGCAGAATAAAGACTACCTCCCCCGTCCGTATTAGCAAAAGACCCCGCACTTAGCAGTGTATTTCTTGCTGCAACAACATCACCCTCGTCGCCTCCAAAGACCATTTTCTCGACACCAACTTCCAACGGAAAAATCGTGCTGAGGTCATTGCCATTCACTAAATCACTGAGCAGCGTGGTATCCATAGCAGTCATACCCAGCGTACCAGCATCCATTAAATTCGATGCCTCTAGATTCATAAAATCGGTCAGACCGGTAAAATTTATCGTTGCACTAGTAGAGAAGGCTATCGAATCATCTTTAAGTAAGCCCTCATTCGCAAAAGGCTCCCCAGCGCCGCCTGACGCTTCGGGCGGCGGCTCAAACTCAAACTCTGGCGCTGGCGGCGGCTCAAACTC
>TARA_B110000483_G_scaffold239999_1_pt1 | contig 10510 bp, 4 predicted proteins | sample TARA_B110000483 | Tara Oceans TARA_B110000483 (sample SAMEA4398176) | marine metagenome | biome: Polar Biome; feature: [SRF] surface water layer (ENVO:00010504); material: water (ENVO:00002006), including particulate matter (ENVO:01000060) such as... | depth 5 m
GTGAGTATGCTTTGATTTGTTCTCCTTTTGTAAATAAATAGGAAATAGGTACATTGCATGTTTTCGCCATTTCTGATAGACTCACCCACATATTTGTGTGTTTTACTATTTCTAAAGTTACACTTGTGTCAACAACACAATATTTACCAACAGTTTGTAAAGCCTTTCTACCGAGTACACCCCCCTTCATCCCAATTAAATAACAATTAAAAATATCATAAGCGTTCAATGGGTCTTTATCTTTACCAATTAAATTGTGCGCAACAGTAGATAATTTGTAATTGGAAAACTTGTAGTCTCTTTTAATAACAGGGAGTGCATCTAACATCAAAATTCCATGTGTGTCAATGAATTCCAACTCTTGTTTGGAATAAGCTTTGGATGACCAGTTGACTTGTCTCACCTCATCGCTTTTGTGAAGTCTAAATCCCATCTTCAGGAATTCATTTTTTATTCCATACATTTCCGTCCTTTTTAGCAAATAAGGCAGATCAAATGAGAAAATATTATACCCTGTGATGATTTGTGGTTTGACTTTTCTTACTAGATCAGTGAATCCCAACAGGAGCTTACTTTCATTTTCAAATGGTAGTATTTCAACATCTTCAATGTCATCAACTACTCCTAAACTAAGCAATAGCCGTCGGTCTGGTTGTTCTTTGGTCGATATACAAATACCAATTTGAAACACTACATCAAGGGGATTTTCTGCTTTAGGCATAGCAGACTGAATGGTCGAGTTGCATTCAATATCAAATGAAAAAATTGTTGGTACAATGGATGTGTCATTCAAGCCAGGCTCATTGCATTTCTGAATATTTCTGTAACTCACCCTGTACTCGTGAGAGCAGGATGTTACTTTGACATCGGGTTCAATCAATCCAGATATGGTTACCCACCCACATGTTGGAATGTCCTGTCTTTGTGATAGTTGTAATATGCTAGTTGCTTCGCACTCGTTGACTTTAAGCCTTACAGCACCAATCCCAACCACATTCAAAACCTGCAATTGCCTTGTTTGGAAAACTTGGGACATGTAGAGTACTTTTTTGGCAGTTTTCATTGATTTGAACCGAAGCTTCAGATACGGAAATTTTTTGATTTCGCCACTCGTATCAATATGAGCATAGTACAACTTATGCATGTATTCCAAACTCCACAGCACTATCTGATTTTTTTTTTTACCATTCCCATACGGGTCCAATCTATTGTTTATGTAATTGACCACAAGTTGGGCTTTTGCAGAGTCCCATACAATTTCACTGTCTGTTTGTACTACAGCAACCATACCTCCCAACTTGTGTGAGTCACAATACAATCCCATTGTTTGGTCTGGTGTGTTGAAATTTGGCTCTGTTGTGCAGCCTGCATGTTTGCATTTCTTGGCTAAATTAGACGGCAATTCTACATATATGGTGGGATCAAAATCAGAAACCCTTAGGCACAATGTCTTGTCTGTTTCTGTCTTCCCATATATGTAAATCTCATCTTGCATGTCACCATTCACGATTTCTTCTTCTATTTGCCAGTTGTAAACAAAAGCATTGGATGTCCGTTTGGTCATTGAGCTTTGTTTCATATCATTAAGTCATTCCAAAATTGAATCACTTAGGACCACGCTACAGGTCGAAGTATCAATGAGGTAGTTATTCTTGGTTAGGTGTATTCACATCTGGATACACAACACCTGGCCATTTACTTGATTTCTCATCCAAATTCGAGTGGTTCTCAGCGCTGGGTCATGTTCACGAATTCTTCGGGGTGGAAAACATTGGAGGATCGAAAAACTTCGGGTCTCCTTTCTCCACCGCAAGTCTTTTTTTCCTAAACAAAACCCAGGTACCTAAGGGACATATCTCACAAATTCTTGGTTTTTCACAGCCAAGGATTTGCAGGATTCGTGGAAACATGACCCGCGCAGAAAACCACTCTTATACATGTGTTGACTACATGGGTTTTAATACGTCATGTCATGTCGTGTTAAAATACAACCAGTCATGACCCAGGAACGAAGAGTGTGTAGAATCGCTGTTACTCTTTTTCATTCTTGAAATGTGGATAATCACCCTGGAAAATTACCCTCGGATCATCGGTGTTGATAAGATGTGTCCATAATTGGCTGCATTTCTGTATGCCTGGGAAAAAAGACATGTCAATCCCACTTTCTTTTAAATGTACCTTGTTTTGGCATACTGTTCCAAGCACAGTTGATAGCACTTGTTGTTTGTAATAGCGATACAACAAAGCATAATTCAAGAAAAGATCATCAAGTGCCTCAATGTAAGGGACATGAATGTCTGACTTATTAGTCTTGCTGTGTGTAATTCGCGTACCAGATGGGTTTGTATCCGTCTCTGAAAAGAGATCTTTGATCGATTTATATGTTACATTTTCAGTATGTTCTGTGAATGCAAGATTGGCTACGTTTTTGAGTACACAAGCAAGAAACTCTTTTGGAATGAAAGACAAATGAAACGAAATCATTCTCGTGTTTACAAAAACGAGGAGTTTCCTAAAGTATTGGTCGTCTGTGTATATCTCGGAAAATTCAGAAAACTCACATATCAAGGCAGCAAGCATTGCACGTAATGGCTCGGGTACAACTTCAAGTTTGTCGGTTTTTGATGCTGTTGTATTGGCAGAGCTCTGGCCATTGCTTCCTATAGATAAAAAGTGTATTAAATTCTGCAGAGCAGCAAGTTTGTTTATCTTGCCCGTTGTTGCAGAGTTTGTGTTGTCACTTTTTTGTATTTTTTGACTGACATCGTTTGCTATGGTCATCATAATTTGCAAGTCAAGGTAGTTTTGCAAATAGATGTCAATATATTTCATGATGAGACCATGCCATTCGTCATGAGTAACTTCCCAAATCTGCTTTTGTGCAATGTCAGCGATGATACTTGTGTAAAATGATTGTGACTTTACTGGTAAATTATCATTAGTCCACTCTGCAATGGCGACGTCTGTATTATCTTCAATACCACAAGCAGACTTAGTCATGCATTTTTTAATGACATAGGTATACACATCGGTAACAAATCGATCTGCACCACCCATTTTGAATTCAAGTTGTTTTTGTTTGTCTATGATTTTGATTTTTAGCGATGCTGGAATTGTTGGTGTTTCACTTGTCATGATCAAATACCACCAGCTATTTTTACTTGTGATGTCATCTTCCTGGGACATTACAAAAAGGGCCCTGTGTAATTTATTGAAGAAATTGGTCATTATCTGCCATGTGAAAGGTAGTGGTAGTTCATATTCCAGTCTTTTTGAATATGTTGATATTTTAGCAGGTCGTTTTTTCTCTGTACTGATCCCATGTTTTGTTTGTGAACTATTCGTTGCTCCTGTGTTATGTTCAATCATTGACTTGTTGAGCGGCATTATGGTGCTGTGTATGTATTTTGACATAAATGGGTAACTGTCAAGAAATCCGCTATGAGTCTTTGGTAAAAGCACCAAACAATCAATTTTTGCAAAATACTGCACTATGTATCTGTTCACACCAATAGTAATGAGCTGCCCATCCCAATATTTGATTACAACCTGGATCGTGTTTTGGAACACTAGCAGATTTTCGGGCCGAGTTGTTTGTGATAATAAAAACTGCTCATAGTCAACACACAAGTAGCCATACTTCCATAGTTTTTCTTTTACCCAAGCTTTGATAATATCGATGTTTGTTCTATTGAAATCGTAAAAAGAATTAATCAAGTGTTTTTGGTCAAGTTTCAAGTTATCTGGTATTTTTTCATTACAATAAATATTACAAGACAAATAATTACATGTCCTGATTCCATTTTGATCGGGTGAGTTTTCGTTCATCACTTTGAGAAATCTACAGTCGATTGCTTCTTGCATGCACATTCTTTCAAATGCTTTAATGCGTACATCTTCAAAGTACATTTTTATGTAGTATGCCAAATTATACGGGAAGTGAGTCGGATCAGAAAAAATAGTTGCATGTAAAAAAACATCCACTTTATCAAATACTTTACCTTGCTTTTCGAACAGCTCTATTAATTGATCATGTCTTCCCAATCGCACACCTCTTGAAATTGCTTGGTCTGTTTTGAAAAACAGACCATGATCGGGACACAAAACATGAACTTGTTGGCAATTGTAGATACTAAATCCCTCAGATGCCATTGGGCTTAGAAAAAGTACCCTCACAACTTTCCCCATGACATTTTCGGGAATATTCACATGTGTATCCAAGAAGTTGAAATCGGCAGGAGTTTCTAAATACAAGAAACGTTTGTATTGGTGACTGTCTGTTTCAGTAGCAGTAGCTTTCAAATTAACGAACCCAAAATATTTTAGCACTGTACGTAGTACACCCCCTCCATCGAAAATACCCGTTTTGTATTGGGAGTAAATCATACAAGTACCACTTTCTTTTGAGTCTTCTTCTTCACCGCATATGTGCGATAAAATAGACCAAATTATAGGGCTGTGCTCTTTTAGAACTCTCATTTTCTCGACATTATCAGCTGCTTTTCTTAAAGACCTGAACAATTCATCTTGGGAAAATACCAATTCACGCATGAATAAACTGAGACCAGTTACACCACCAGTTGTCACAGTCGTGGTGTCTTCGCCATCGATTGTTGACACATCTAGTTCAATTGAATCCAGAACACCTGTGGGAACCGATTCATCTTTCAGCGTTATTGCTTTCCTCCCCAAGTTTTTTCTTTCTTTATTGCTTGTCGAGCTCACATTCTCCTTGTATGATCGCAAATGGGAGGGTGACATTTCGGTTAAATACAAATTTCCAAATTTTTTCATATCCAAATGTGAAAATATCACAACACCATCCCTTGAAATATGAAATTTCTCATTCTCTTTAAAATTTCGCGGTATTTCGTTTGGTAGTTGTAAAAAACTCATGTTTTTACCGATTATTTTTACCAGATCCCCTATCACTTTTTGATTGCTAAACACCCTATCGAATGTTCCACTGTCAATGTATTCATGCGTGTCAATTCCTGATAAATGTGATATGTACTCATTGACATCTTTGTTTGTTAATCTAATCAGATTTACTAGATCAACTTCGTGTGTTTGTATTGGTGTACCGTCAAATAACAAAAAAACTGAATTTATGCTGTTATTTGCCTTCAGCAGGATTCTTGTGTACCGATCATGTTTTTTTTCACTTTTTGATCCAGTGTGCTCGTCAATATTGTCGCCAGAAATTACGTTTGCATTTGATTCCAAAATTTGATGTGATTCATCGATGATGACCAAATCGTTGAATAATACCACTTTCATTTTTTCAAATTCGTGATAAGTCAGTATTATCAAATTTGGATTGTCTCTCAGTGAACTTTGCCCACATGTATCTGAGTATAGCTCCTTTTCCACATTTTTTGATAATTTTCTTGAAACAACGATGTATATGTTCCGAAAATACCTGTGATTGAGAATTGAATTTCTGATATACTTCGTGTACAGACAGGTCTTACCTGTACCCATACCATGATAGAACAGGCAACCTTTCTCTAAGTTATTGTTTTGAATTGCCCTCAATATCAAATCCTGATACCAGAATCTCCCTTCAGTCTCCCTGTTCATATGCGGTTCAATCACATCCCTTCTGTTATAAATGGACTCATTACTACCTGATGGCTGTGCGATTGATTGTAAAAACATCTTGTACTCATCGGGCATTTATTATTGTAATATTTATTTATGACATTTATGCGTTGTTCTAATTTAAATACAAAAGTGAAATGTTGAATATTCGAATAATAAATTCAATGTAGGATTGCTTGATTTAACCACATATCAATTGATGATAGTGTACAATGATATCCCAGATATAAGAGCCCGCTTATAAGAACCACAACCCTTGCTTCAAACATCTCAAGACCGCCTTTGTGGTTTCGTATTCGGTCTTACTATTTCACCATCACATGAAAAGTTTTTAGTTTTAGGCAACACACACATCCATTTTCTACATATTTCGCACACCCCTTCCTATGGTCTCTTTGTACTTCATTTGTTTTTTTGCTCTCGGTCTACAATACAAACACTCACATCACCAGGGTCTTCACCTACCCATTCAAATGACATTTTGAAATTGTTTTTTTTTAATAAGTAAAACAATGGAAGATGAATATATAGTTGAAGACATTTTAGCCGTTCATGTGGAAAACGACGAAGCGGGGTTTCTAGTCAAGTGGGAAGGATACCCAACCACCAACGCGGATCCATTGGAACCAGCTGACCACTTTTCAAAGACAAGCAATCCATACAAGCCCATACAAAAATTTACTCAATTTTTGAATCGGAACATTGTAAGTATACAAGGCGAAGAAAATGGGAAATATAGAGTTGAATGGGTGGGAAAAGATGCAACCTCGCTTCACGAAATGAAACATTTGGTTAAAACAGCAGCATGGGCTACTTTTAAAAGGGAACAAAAAGGCCCGTCTACAAGGTCGCCCAAAAGAAGAAAAGTTGCTGATGTCACTTTTTGTGACTATTGTGGTAACCCTGGTATTGACATTTGCCAAGCCTGCAAACAAATTGATTTACCACCCATTCATTTTTACAATGGTGATATCGGGGAACAAGACGAAAAAAAATGGGTTGGGGCGGCAACTTACACACGTGAACATTTACCAGCTGATACGTATTGCGGCATTCATGCACTTTTACATCCATTCAAAAGTATATCAACAAGTTTATCAGCACACGCAAGTACTCCTGGGGCTGTGATAGATAATCTGTTGAACTATGCTAAGTGGGCAACAACAAATTATACTCTAGCAAATGCTAATGGAACATCATTGCAACTACCCAAGGCTGCTTATGAAAGGCAGGTTGCTCTTCTATCACTTACAAAGAGAGGATTCGAACGTGGAGACGCGCTTGACGAGAGCAACTATATAACAGATGAGACCTTCCAATTGTGTGCAGACTTTACAAAATCCTGTCTCGCTGTCTGGGTGAATAATTTAGACGATCATCAAAATCATCTGTGGCTTGTCTTTCATCCAGGGGGTTCTGGATTCCCTCAATTGTCAATGAACCCAGATGGTAGTACAATATGCGATAAAAGAGAAATTGTGTTTTTTGAGAATATCAGGACTTTTCGTGGGCAACATTTACATTGGAACTTGCTAAAGACGGGCACGTTTGAAGAAGATGAGGCGCTATGGTTAAAGTCAACTCACTTTGATACAGGTACCCCACAAGAGAATGTCCAGACAAGAGACCGTGTTATGAACTGGGCGGGGCAACTAGGGGACCAAACCTCCTTTGTATTGTCAACCGATTCTTTGTTTGACTTGATTTTCAAGGGAAATACAAATAACCCTTACTCGAGGGGTCCACTTTTCAACCCAGACAATCAAGTTTTAACACAAGGTGGAAAAAGTAGCCAATTTAACTTCACAAAAAGACAAGTACATTTATTGGATGTGAAAATCAATGGTGCTGTACTTATTGCTCCTGTGTTAGTGAATCTTTTAAATGCGAACTGGGTATATATTACCGCCCTGTTTCATTATGTATATCATATATATACCCGAAATGACATAGTGACACAACGAATGATTCGTACTCACGATGCCAGATGTTTAATTATGAAAGGTGAACTGGCACATGACTTACAGGGAATAGATAAACAAACTCGGGAAAGTCTCAATAAAATTTACAATCCCTTTTGTAATGTTTCATTACTCGACTATGACAATTTCACAGGCCATGAACAAGAAATGCTGTTCTTTTTATTCTCATTGTCGCGGTACGGATTCGCACAAAATGCTGGATCAACGCGTGTATTTGATGGTCTCTTGTTCAACGCAGAATCCATCATACCACAGTACTTGAGATCTGCCGCTCATAACCACCTATATAGAAACTACCATGTGTCATTTCTACCGATGTACTATGAAAGATCTAACTGCCGTTTCTCTAGGGTCATTGTTCTGCATTATGGACAGAACCCCCAAATTGACATACCTGTAATTGATCATGGCATTTTTTTGGATATAACCAATCCCAGTTATTTACAGCATATTCGGAATGATCATTTGTTTGACTCATTTTTAGATGTACTGATCACAATCCACCCAGATGTCGCATCAAGACGTGGCATCGAATTTTTGGGTCAGTTAATGCCTCGGTTAGTTGCATCTCTGCGCAATTTTACAACAGGAGAAAAATCGCCCAATTTGGAAGGGTTCCAACAAAGACGTGTACCACAAGGCGCAGACCAACAAACACGGGATCCTATTGTAAGGGATAACACAAGAGCAAGCAACACAAAGCAAGCGTCCTATGTGAATTTTTTGTTTTATTACATTTTGACACATTGGGTTTATAGGTATCGATAGTTTCATGATAGATGCTTAAGCTTGATCTAGATCATGGAAAAACCATCAGTGCACACACAAATGAAATGATTTAAAATTGAAACATAATGGATTCATGACATCGAAAAGCCTCAATTGTGACAAGCAAACGTTTCAATGCTGTATGTGCCTTGAAACATTTGACATTGAAAAAAAAAAAATACACTGCCAAAAATGTGATCAGGCAAGCTGTATAGCTTGCTTCCGTTCTTACATCCTGCACTGTAGAAATGACCCACCATGTCCAAACAATGCTTGTGACAATTGGTTCGCAATTTCTTTTCTCAGATCAATCATACCGCAGAATTTCTGGAACAAAGAATATATACAATCAAGAAAAGATGTGCTGTTTAATTTTGAAGAAGTCTATAAAAATAGGACCATGATTGAGGTCCAGCGGTATACAGAAACTAAAAAAATTCAAAATCAAATTGATGAAGTTGTCAAATTGCTAAACATACAACAATCGGAAGTTCTAAGAACAAAGGCGAGATTGCAAGGTCTTTGTGATGACAAGTACTTCATTGGAAATGCTTTCACAAATACAAATAACACTCATATCAAAACCAGAGTCCCGTGTCATGCAAATGGCTGCTTAGGCTTTTGTCTTCAAAGCATATGTGTTGTTTGTGATCGACAAACCTGTGACAAGTGTCATAAAGAGCTCACAGACGACCATGAATGTAACAAAGATGAGATCCTAACAATTCAAGAAATTACCAAAAATTCAAGACCATGTCCAACTTGCAATGAAGCCATCTCGAAAACAGATGGATGCGATCAAATGTTGTGTATTAGCTGTGAGACAGCATTCAGTTGGAAAACTGGTGTTATAGAAACAGGGAGAGTGCATAACCCACATTTTTACCAAATAAGAGCAAGAGTTGGTCGTGAGTTAGGAGACGAGCTTTGTGGCGGTTTGCCCGTTTGGGCACAATTACAAAAAAATCTTGGTTTCACTCGCAACCAAACTGACAATTATCGGATAGTTTCAAAATTTGAAAAGTTTCTGCTTACATTTCATCGATTTGCAAATCATCTACGCGCTGTTCTATTTCCAACATTCGAAAATTTGACTCTCAATTTTCAAACAAATCTGCGATCCCGAGTTTTGTTTTATACAAACGAAATTACCAGAGAAAAATACACACAGGAACTTTGCAAAGCAGAAAAGAAAAGAACCAAAAATATCGAAATGAGAGATCTGTTTCAAACATTTGTAATGGTGACAGAGGAAATTTTTCGTAAAATCCACGCGAGCGGAGATCTTGAATATATCAAAGAATTGCGTGGTGTATTGAGCTACTTAGGTGAGAATTACGAAGTCATCAACAAAAAGTACAAGTCTTCATTCAAAATTGAAAACTTCACTTCTTTTTGGGATTTTGATATTTTGACTCAACAAATGCATGGCACAAACATAACATGAAAGAATGAACCCATGACACACACAAAAAAAACAACCAACACAGTACTTTGCTATTCTCATATCAATAGCGAAGTATAGCACTTCACAGTTGAGCATGCTGTGCTCATCAGTTGACATGTGAACTTTATCGCGATTGATATCATGAAATTTAAAATAAATATATCTGGAGTGGCACTGTAGGTATCAATTTACCACGTTGCTAGCACCAAACTTCCTTTTCTTCTAAATTGTTCTTTGGTACTAGCAAGCTCCATGTAGGCACATTGTAGGTGTCCAGTAATTTTGTTCATATGTACAATGACAGAATTCATGAATAAAAGATGCATAGAATCCAATCATATTCAAAATCAAGTATGCAGCTTTATTGGTTCGCTCAACAAACAATGGAAACAATGTATCTAAACTAATGGATAAAACAGATGCACCTGTTCTGGAATTTGTCTGTTTATGTTTGATCAAGTAATTGATTTGATTTCCTAATGCAAGTATGTGCTCTTCCCACTTATGGTCGTCTCTGATTACCATAATTCTTTTTTTGTTACATTCCCAACATCATAATTTACCTCATGGTCAGTGTACCCGACCAACTTTTCTATAGATTTTAGAAAATGCCTTTTTGAAATTCAGTTGCATTGCTTGAAATATCATCTTGAATGATTTGTTTGTCATATCTAAAATGTGAATATATATTTGAAATCATCTCTTCGTT
>TARA_B110000483_G_scaffold25855_1_pt1 | contig 10499 bp, 8 predicted proteins | sample TARA_B110000483 | Tara Oceans TARA_B110000483 (sample SAMEA4398176) | marine metagenome | biome: Polar Biome; feature: [SRF] surface water layer (ENVO:00010504); material: water (ENVO:00002006), including particulate matter (ENVO:01000060) such as... | depth 5 m
GAGAAGGTGTACTTGGTGAGAAGGGAGCAGGGATTGTTGCTCATTTCAATCTTCAAGGTAAAGTGGACTTTGAAACAGGTTCGTTTTCCAAAGCCCTTGGCGTTCAAGGAGGGATTCTTGCTGGTACTGAAATGACTCGCACCCACGCTTTGAACCATTCCCGCTCATGGCTCCTTTCAGGCTCACAACCTCCTGGTGTTGCCGCAGCTCAAAAAGCAGCGATTGAAGTCTTGATGGATGAACCTGAACATCATGCTCGACTTTGGGACAATACGGACTACTTCCGCAAGGAATTGCAATCACTTGGATTCGACACCGGCAATTCGGTGACGCCGATTATTCCAGTGATGTGCGGTGAATCAAGCGTGGCTAAAGCCATGACCAAAGCACTTGGTGACGAAGGCGTCATGGCTGGTGCAATTGTATTTCCAATGGTTGCTCGAGATAAGGCTCGGATTCGAACACAAATGTCAGCAGGCCTTACTCGAGAAGATTTGGATGAAGTGCTCCGTTTGTTCGAAAAAGTTGGACCAACACTTGACTTGATCTGAACTCACTCGGCTTCGAGTGAATTGACGACTGAAAGCAATTCTTCATCACCATCAGCGATTTCTTCTACAAAGTTTGAATCTTCATAGTAATATTTCATCTCATGACCTTCAAAGGGGTTGACTCCATCTTCTAACTGGCACAAGAGGCGCCAGCGAGGCGCCCATGAAAGGTGAACATACATTGGACCTGGAAGCAACAATAAGAACATGTAAAGAGATGACGGCACCTCGAACATCCCCGTATGCGAAATCGTCAACAATCCAAATCCAACAAATGGCATTGGATAGAGGAGTATACGTGGAGGTGTCACTGGGAAGCGCTTTGAGAGGCTCACAATCACCAAAGAGATCATTCCCAAAAGAAGACAAGCAACCATAATCAAAGATGAATGAAAAAGCCAATTTGTAAACCAACTCTCTGAGGCTTGGGCAAATCGGTAAGGAAGTAACAATGCAAGTGATACTAAGAGTCCGTAAAATGCAGAGATATTCGACGGATGGGAAAGCCAAAGTGGCAATTGAGTAAATCTCCGTGAAAGGGAAGTCCCCAAAAGCGTTTCACGCTCTTTTGGATTGAGCGCCTCAAGGTGACCTTGCCATCGCACTGAAGATTCCACGTTCTGCGGTAGAGGTAGAGCCTTTCAATGTAAAGGCTATATTTTTCTCGAACATCACTGTTCTCCACGCAGTTTTTGGAACAAACCCTCGGGTTCGATTTCAATGGAGTCCTGTTCTTCAAGCCACGAACGTTCAAGCAAGCCTGAATCGAGATGTTCTCGTTCACGAGCGGATTCAATCAAATCTTCATCTCCGTTTACTGCGTCACGTAAAGCGATGGCTTGATTGATGAGCATCACATAACGCTTGAGCGTTGGATGGGTTTCATGTAAGGAACTGAAATGGCCGATTACCCCATAGGTCTCATCATCCCGAATGAGCAAGGAACCCCCAAGTAATTCATCAACTGTCAATCGTACTCTTCCTTCACCAACATTACCCCAAGTGCCGTCAGAAAATTTCACCATGACAAGTGCAGCACCAAGTTCGAGGTCACCCATGAATGGATGATTCAGATTGACTGCTAATGGCACACGAAGTAAGGGTGAGTTCTGGTAGATGAAAAACGCGCCAAAACTACCGAGGAAGAAAACCAGTAGAGTTGCGAAAAGACCGCCATTGAGAGTGAAAAGAAAAAAAAGTAATCCTGCAATGAAGAGTTCATACACTGCCAAAACACCAAGAAACTTGTAGAGGAATGGGCGCGCAACTTCCAAGGAATTGAAGCGACGCATTTCGACTGACAATTCACCTCGCACCTCGCCCATATTTGACCATCGACTCGCTGTCTTTCAACTTCACGGTGATGAATGAAAGTAGGAAGTGAACATGCAGTCGGCTCAAGGTACACATTGGAGAAAGCATCATTCTATGTTGAAACCAGCCGCACCCTTCAAGAAGTGTCTCGTAAGCATCACCCCGAAGGGGTGAGGAAAAATGGTCGAACTGCCGCAAGGAGATGTTACAGAAGTACGGCGTGGTGGACCTGAATCTCTGCGCATATTGTCGATGGATATGGCTCGATTAGGCACCTCTGGTTACATCAGAATCGAACGCCGACCAAAGGAACAAATGCCTCGTATTGGACTCATTGTATTCCGTGAAGGCAAACCGATGCTAGCGTTGCATGAAGCAGATGCAATCACCATGTCTCTTGAAGCGCTACTGGATATTGAAAGTGATGCTGCACTCGTTGATGCTTTACTGGCCATTCACGAACTGCCTGTGACTGACCTCAACCAGATTCTCAACCTCCACCCCGAAGCACACTTCCAGATGGATGAACAAAAACAACAAACCGATGGAGACCATCAATGGTGGTCGAAATCGAAATTGAGAACAAGCAGTTGGAGGCGGCAAGAACGCTTACCCGAACTTGAAGTCGTGAACGAGGCACCAGAAGCAATACGACAACGGACCAAGGCACTCATGCAACGCTTTGATGGCGTCGAGAAAATGTTGCGGCCAGGAGATGCATATTTCTTCGACTCAAAGAATCCTGCACCAATGTTTGACCTTGCTGGCCACTTAGCGGTCCATGGCCGCCCACTGTTTGTACTGGCACGGCATGACATCGAAGCACTCAACGTTGAACACAATATTCCGATCGCCTCCAGCTCATGGTTGTCACAAAATGGCGATGTACGCTCGACGGAACCTACATTGGAGAATATCCGTCGAAAAATAGATGCGTTTCTTTGGGAGAATCTCCGGGCAGTTGTTGTCCTTGAAGGCGTTGAGTACCTTGCAAGTATCCACGGAGATGAACGCGTCGTCAATTTCCTACGCGACATTGTCGATGGAGTACGCCTTGAGGACCATTTGTTTTTGGCAACAGGAGATTTCAATGCATTCCCATTGACCACGCGTCAGCATTTGTCACGTTACATGACTGACCTTGAGCCATCTGTTCTTGAGCATTGGAACCTCGAACCAGAACTTATACTCGACCACCCACTTTGTGCACCAGCAAGCGAAGAAGAGCGCCAATGGATTGAGCAGCAATTACAACTGGCAATTTCACCTTCTGAATCCGGCACAATCCCGCCACAATCTACGGTCTTTGGAACGATGGAAGGCGGACTGGAAACTCCAGATTCTGAAGATGTACAAGCCGCAACAGAATCGCTGAGCACTGTTGCTCAAGAATGGGCGACTCCTGCAGCACACCATTCGGAAGGCATCGGAGTCGGCAATGGACGTGAGTCCATGGAACCGTTGAGCCAGACAAATCAAGTTGAGGCTACATACCACACAAAGGCCATTGTAAATCACAACGAATCGAATGAATCGTTGGAACCGGGCCTTGAACCAACTTCGGGCACGCCAACTTCCGAACCAATCGAATCAACGGACACGCCCCTCGCAGATGAAAAGCCCACCGTCATCCAACCGCGGAAAGCACAACGGATGTCACGGCGCAGTAAAGCAAATACTACCCGGACAATCCCTCGTAATCAACAAGGTATTCAAGCCGCTGCGGCAAATGCCCATGATGCAAAAGAACTGATCGACATTGAAAAGGTGAACAGAACCTCGCCAAACTCCTTTTCGGATTCTCTGGAAGATTATGATGATCGTCAAAAGAAAGCAGTCGAAAGCATGCGTGTGAAATCTTCTGCCAAGAGTGATTCATCGCTCAATGACGCAACACGTCAACGTATCAATCGTCAAGAACTCAATCTACCCGAAACTGCATTTGCAAAACGACCTCTTGAGGCAATAAAAGGACGCCAACCAATCAATACGCAGACGAGACTCACCCCCTTACTGACCCGACCAGGCGTAACACATTCATCGCAACCAAAAGAGGCTATACGTGAATCCGCTGCACGACAACAAACGGAATCTCCGATTGAAATGAAACTCAGTGTTTGGGAAGTAGAAGACAGAGAACGTTTGAGAAGAGAATTGGAAGGTGCTAAGAAATGAACGCCCGACGTGAAAAACTGGCTTTGGCATTGAAGTTGGCAAAGCAGCAACTCAATGAAACCGGTACTGGGCTCCACAAAGTCACTGTTCAATCGAACAAAAACTCACAACCCTCTCTCTCGAAAATGAATCGGTTAATTGGCAAACAGGACGTTCAAGATCAACGCCAAGGAACACTTCTGCAACGGACCGGTATTGTCGAGCGGCCGACATTCGATGTCGTTGCGGACAAAGTACTCGGGAAAGAAAGTAAGCGCAGAAGGCCCGCACTTGACCTTACCACAAATGGAGATTCTCTCGCAGATATCGCTGCTCGGCGCATACGTTCTTTGCGACAGCGAACCTATGAGCAAATTGAACAAGGTACTGAAGAAACTGAAGACGGTTATTTTGGAATGGAAGAGGATGGACGCCCAGTTTGGGAACGTATTCTCGACGACCAACGAGGACGTTTGACAGTGACCCTACCACCCGAATTAGCGCCTGTTGATTCAAATTCACCGTTCCACCATGAGGTCGTGGTCCCCACCGAAGGGGTTTGGCCCCCACGTTTGCGACCAGAAATCCGCATGAGTTTCAAGCAATGGTTCATCACAGATGAAAACTTTCGCGCTACCCAAGCTGCGGAAGCTGTTGTTGATTCACCAGGAGGTACACTCAATCCATTGATGTTCGTTGGCCCTTCTGAAACTGGACGCTCGCATCTTCTTCATGCAACTGCACAGGCAGTCCTGCGTCGTCAAGAAGGGAATGTATACCTCCTTTCAACTGCTGATTTATCCGGCCTTGAACGCTTACCCGATGGTTGGCAAGATACACTGGTGAATGCAAGGTTACTTGCGATTGACGACCTTCATGAGCATGCGCAAAAACCAGAACTGGCCCATGAACTTGGAACGATGCTTGATTATGCACTCAACATGGGTGTTCATGTCCTTCTCTCTTCCAATTCGGAACCAGACGATTGGCCAGCATCGCGCTTGTGGGAGTTAACTCGTCATGCTGCTTCAGTTCACCTTGAAACTCCAAAATCTGCAAGCATGGTCTTGTATGCTCGGAACTTAGCTCAAAAGAAGGGCTTCATGATGGATGATGGACAACTCACAAGCATTGTATTACAAGATACAATTGGATGGCGAGCGACCAAAGCAAACTTCGATTTAGTCGCCCTCGCCCTTCAGTCTGGCCAGAGCGTTCTCGACGGTGATGATGTGACTGCATTGCTTTCAAACCAAATGAATCTCCGAGAACAGATGGTCCCTGATGTGCGTGAAAATGTCGAAGAGATTGCAGCCCGTTTGGTTACTTCTGCAGTTGATACCATTTACAGTGACACCGTACATGGAGGTATTGACCTGTATTCTGAACTTCCTGAAATTGGAGACGACTTGTATCAACCTCCTGAAATTGATACCCAAGCACTCACCGAAGATTCCGATGCACGCCATGCCGCTTATCTCAAAATAGCGCTCGAAGATACTGAACCTGCTGCGTCTTCGGTTCTCGCCTTACATGAGCGGGAAGACCACCTTATTACGCGTAAAGGCCACATTGAGGAGCGAGACCATGGGCTTGCTGCTGACCTACTCACAGAGTTAGATCAAGCATTTGATTCACAAATACATTCTTTTGAAACTGATATGCGTCAAAGTTCCCTTCAACTCGCTCAGATTGAAGCAAAATTGGTCAACATGGCTGACAGAACACCAGAGGCATCACTGGATGAATTGATTTTGATTGCCGATGAATTACGGGCACTGGAAGAGAACCTCATCGAAGTTGACCCTGAGCACGAGCCTTGGCCAAAGATGGAATCGGAAACCCCTTCAAAGAAAAAGCGTAAAGTTGGTCGCCGAAAATCAACTCCACCTGTGGAACCTTTGGAAAGTCATGAACCTAAAGGTGAATGGAACATTGATGCCAAAGATGTCGACATGTCCGACTTACTTGAAGCTGGAGAAAAACCTCGAAAAATACGACTCGGACGAATCAATTCCCACGAAAAAATCCTCCGAGGTGAGGAGAAATGAGAGCCCCATGGTGGATGAAAGGCGTCGCCTTTTCATGCCAATCAAGTTGCGGTCGATGTTGTGATGAACCCGGTGGGATTGTCTATCTCTCCATTGCAGATGCTGAACGCATCTCTGCAGAACATGAAATGAATGTCGATGACTGGCTTGAACGTGATTGCCGTCAAACGCTTGATGGGCGTTATGTGTTGAACAGTCGCCCAGAAGATGGAATCTGTATTTATTTAGATGAGAAGAAGCAATGTTCGATTTATGCAGTTCGTCCGCAGCAATGTGCAGCATTCCCATGGTGGAGTGAAAACTTAGCAACTGACAGAGCGTGGAATAAAGTGAAAGAAGCATGTCCAGGAATAGATGCAGATGATGCAATTCTGATCGATGGAGAAACAGTTCGAATCCATGTATTTGCTGACCGTGAGTCAACCAAAGGATTCCGTTCGTGGCCGCCTCACAATAAAAGGTAGATTCTCAATTTATCACTCATAAGACCCCTTTTCGGGCTTTATCGATTACTGAGTGGAGAGCCGTCTTTATACGAAAGATGTATGTGGGAGGTATCGAAGGGGATACAATGGCTAAGAATGAGGTGCTTTTGGAAGTTACAGAGAAGCATCTCAACACGGGTCTACGAGGCGTCCCAGTCGGCACCTGTCGAACCTCTTTCGTCACACCTTCCGAAGGTGTGCATTATTGCGGCTATCCAATTACAGAATTGGCGAGTTTCGAACCTGAAGATATCATTTATCTCCTGTTCAACAAAGAACTCCCAACGCCTGAACAGTCAGTAGCAATTCGTCAAGACCTTGCCTCTCGTGCTGCTCTTCCTGGCGACCTTGAATCGGTCCTGAAAGCCCTACCTAAATTTGGCCACCCAATGGATTGGTTGAGTGTTGGCATCCATACACTTGGTATGCTTGAAACAACCAATGATTGGAAAGAAGATGCACTCAATCTCATTGCACGAATGCCTCGGTTGATGGGACTCATCTTCAGAATTCGAGAAGGTCGAGAAGAAAACATTCCTGCAGATGACACCACTCTTTCAATGGTGGAGCGTTTTGTGCGAACACTGGATTTACATGATGCAGATGATGAAAAAATGAAGCAAATAATTTCAACATACCTCGTCCTTCACATGGACCACGGCGGCGGTAACCTCTCCACCTTCGCAGGCAAAGCTATTGCTTCGAGTAAGGCTACAGTATACTCTTCAATGGCAGGTGCAATGAATGCTTTATCAGGACCATTACACGGCCGTGCAAACCAATCATGTTTGGAATTCGTTCTCAAAGTTGGAACAAGTGACCCGGTTGAAGTAGAAGCATTTGTTCGAGCAGAACTGAAAGCAAATCGGCCCATTTTCGGCTTTGGCCATGCTGTTCTTCGTAGTGAAGACCCTCGCGCTACGGTCCAATTTAAATTGGGCTCTGAAATATGCCCCGATGATGAAAACTTCAAGATCGTTACAACTCTACGGGAAGTTGCCCCTCGTGTTTTAGCTGAAAATCCAAAAATAAGCAATCCAAATGCCAATGTTGATATCGCAAGTGGTGCATTATTACATCACGCTGGTTTGACAGACCCTACGTATTACACCACGTTCTTCGGATGGGCACGTGTTGCAGGAATCGGTGCTCAAATTGTCGATGAACGTAGCGTGTTCCGTAATGGGAAGGGCACACCAATATACCGTCCAAAGTATATTGCTGAAGCACAAACATTGCGTCATGTCGAGTGAAGTTCACTCGAGTACTGGTCGTGACGTTTTACCAGAGCCTCGATGTCCAATGAGGCGAATCGCTTCCCATGGCGGCGATGCTGAATTGGATTGTTCAAGAATGTCCGATGTTGGTTTCTCCCATTGCCACTTCTTACGCCACATCTCTACCAGTTCACTTCGGCGAGACGCGTCACATTCCGACCAAGGAATCGTTTCACCTTGGAGTTCGCGTATGATCTCTTTGTGATTTTCTTCTGTTGCTTGTTCTAAGGTGAGTTGCTGAATGGAATCCAAAGGCCGTGAACCCGGTTGATTCCAACGCGCATGACCAGAAGGAAGCCAAGTGACATCGGGGTCCGAACAATCGGTAAGGCCCGTGAGGCCCGCACCAAGTACATCATGTTCGACATTCAACGATGTTGGCCATACATAAATTGGAAAGCCTCGTTGATTCGAACTCAATCGCGCTGCTTTCGCACCATATAACCCACCGGCAAAGCCCAGCGGAATATGGCTTATTGGAGGCATAAAATAGTCAATTGCACATGGAGACATCGAGGCACCAGAGCGACGATGCGTTGTAATCAATCGTGCAATCGATGTTGTAAAAAATTGGATACTTCCCCTCATGCGCTTGGTGTAATGCGTCCCAAACGGTGGGATGTAGGGCATCAATTCTGCCCACGGTCGATGCGAACCCGAGGATTTGACTGAGGCTTTCATGCCCCGGTGGAAGGAATAGTACACAGTATTCTCTGATGGAATCTCAAACTCTTCAAGTAAGGATTCAGTTTTCTCCATCATCGACGATACATGTGAAATATGCTGACGCTTACCAAAAACTCCACCACCATACAATGCACTCGGATGAGGCCGTTTGAATTCAATGCAACCCATTTTACCTCGATCTCTCCACTCTTCTTGGATGCCTGTATCCTCGAGCATTGAACGGAAAGAAGGAAAACCAAGTGCAGTCAATTCATCAAGAGTGTGGTTTTCGACCCATGAAAAGTCGTGTGGCAGTTTGGATTTGGGAACTGAGACTTTCGCATCATGATGAATGATTAATTCCTGATCTTGAGTCATACGAATATCAAATTCAATACCGTCATTGACTTGAATACCATGCCGAAGACTTTCAACAGTATTCTCGGGTGCCTGTTGCCACATGAACTTCACCAATTTGCCCGAGAATGAACTCCCTTCTAAGGCCTATCCTCGAAAGACGAGAACTCTCAATGTTCTTTGAGAAGTACCCTTCATCCGAACTCCCAATCATAATGCCTTATATCAACCGCCACTGCCCCTTGAATATGGACCCCTACCAAATCATGATGGGGACCATTTTACTGCTCACTCCGGTCATTTGCTGGTTTTTCACCTCACATGACATTTCAATGCGAACACCGTTCAAGAAATGGTTGCAGACCATTCATGATCAGCGCTATTACTTGCACGCAATGGGATACATTGTCATTGTTAAATGGAAGGCTATAACTGACAAATTGAATGAACCAATCAAACTGAAAACAGGACATTGGACAGAAACCATATACTCACTCGAAGGTGACCTTACGTATCACATTCAACAATTCTTTCTCAATGACACCCTTACTACATTTTTGAATTTCCATTATTTGTTCATTTATTTGTTTTTGATTTACGTCACTACGGTTTACTTTGCCTATTCTGGTGACCGCGACATGACCGATAAAGTCACATTGAATTACTTGCTGATTTATGCTCTTGCAGTTCCGTATTATTTGTTTTTCAATGTAGAAGTAACTTCTTCATGGATTCCTGGGATGGAAGCGTTACTTTACCATGAAGGATGGTACAGTGTATTTTACGCAACCCATGACCCACTCGACAATGCAGTTCCATCTCTACATGTAGCAATTCCTTTTGGCATTCTAATGTTAAACTACTTACATGTCAAAGAAAACGGTGGAACCATCAAAGAATGGCGACACTATCGTTACCATATGTTTGTTCTGTTCAACACAATACTGTTTATGTTCACCATCTTGTATCTTGGAATCCATTGGTTTGTCGACATCCCACTGGGAATGCTCATCGGAGGGGTTGGTGCCCTGTTTATTCATCACCTTCAGCCACGATTACGAAATGACCATGGGAGCTTCTTCAAAGGATTTACCAGCAAGAAAATCCGACAACATCTCCTTGTTGAAGGAGTGATTACTTTACTCATGTTGACGACCATTCTTATGGCAGTTCAAGTTCAGACCAATACGATTGATGAACGTGTCTCATACCAACTTGGCCCAGAAGACTCTCGATTTGAAATTATTCAGAAGTTTGAACCAGGTATGGAGGTACATTCGAACGTGACGAATCTCGACTCCTCATTGACCATGGAGGTGGTGGTCATCATGGTTGATCTTGCTCCACCTGCAATGGAGAATGGTTCCATTGATTGGGCGGTTGCGCGTTCTCTAGGTGAAGTGTACACTGTTGAACCCCTTTCGACTCTTCAATTGGTAATTGATTCACCAATGGTATTCCACTACATTATGATGCACAATCCGAGCGATGCTGATTCTGGTGATGTCATACAAGTTCGTGTGCTGAACGATTACCATGCAGACCAAATGGGTCAAGCAATATTCCTTTCACTGGCCTCGTTATGGATGACTGGCTTTGTCATTAATCGTATTCGCCGATTGAAAAAGTACCATCGTAAGTTCT
>TARA_B110000483_G_scaffold243624_1_pt1 | contig 10488 bp, 12 predicted proteins | sample TARA_B110000483 | Tara Oceans TARA_B110000483 (sample SAMEA4398176) | marine metagenome | biome: Polar Biome; feature: [SRF] surface water layer (ENVO:00010504); material: water (ENVO:00002006), including particulate matter (ENVO:01000060) such as... | depth 5 m
GGATGTTGTATTTATTCTTTTAATCTTCTTTATCGTTACAGCAAACTTCATCAAAGATCCTGGTTTAGAAATAAATAGACCGGACTCTGAGACAGCAGAAATTACAGAAAATGCAGCTATTTTAATTGCCATTGGCCCTGCTGGAGAAATATATATGGATGGCAGAAGAATAGATGTCCGCCAAGTAAAAGCAAACGTAATAAGACTAATGGCGGAAAACCCTCAAGGCGGTGTGGTTATGCAAGCAGATAAAAAAGCGACAGCTGAAAAAATAATTGCCGTTATGGATGAAGTTAGAGAAGCTGGCGTTATTGATATTTCAATTGCATCAGAACCTAATTTTTAATGTTCCAAAAATTACTAAATTTATTTAAAAAATACATTCCTATTGATTTGGAAGGATTAATTTCAGGTTCTTTGGATGATTCAAATGTTTACCAAAAATATGGTATAGCAGCCGCAGCTGCAACTGCAGTAGCTTTATTTTCTTTATTGCTCATGGCTTTTCTAATTGCAACAGGCGAGGTTCAATTAGATGAAATCAAAACAAGAAAAATAGCCGATATAGTCATGCCTTTGAGAGACCCCGAACTTCTTGATAATGTTGAGCGTCCAGATGAAGCCGAACCTGAACCAGATCAAGTTCCTCCAGAGGTAGATATAGAACAAATAGACCAGGTACTAGATGATTCTCTAAATTTGAATTTTAAATTTAAATCAAAAAGACAAGGAGTCTTTGCTGATGGATCTTATGTACCAATTTTCCAAGTACCGCCTCAGTATCCAAGAAGAGCAGCAGAACGAGGTATAGAAGGATGCGTCTTGTTGGAATATACCGTTACTCCAGCTGGATCTGTGAGTGAACCGACCGTAATAAATGCTATTCCTAAAGGACTTTTTGATAGAGCGGCAACAAGAGCTGCGTTAAGATATAAATATAAGCCCTTAATAAGAGATGGTGTTCCTGTCGCAGTTGAGGGTGTAAGGCAAAGAATAACCTTTGTTTTAGAAGGAGAAGGAAAGGGAGCTGGATATATTCCAGAGAATTGTAGAGGTATGATGTAATGAAATTAAGTTATTTATATGCGACAGCACTTTTGTTAAGTTTCAATTTATTTGTAAACACTGCTGAGAATGAAAAAGAAGAATTTAATTTTCCAGGGTTTACTCTTTCTAAGTGTTTAAAAGATTACGACATACAAAAAAAATCAGGAAGAAGGGTAGCAAAACTTCCAAGCAGAGTAGCTCAAAAATATTTAAAAACTCTTTTCCCTGTTTTTGAAGAAGACAACTTACCTAAGGCTTTAGAAATTCTAGATAGAATGAAAGCAGACAAAGACCTTCAAGAAAGAGATAAAGCTCAGATGTATTATTATTATGCTTACGTATACCAGAGCCAAGAAAACTTAAGAAAAGCTAAGTCAGCTTATAAAAGTTTTTTAAGTATTGATGATGCTGACCCAAGATTGAGATCCAATGTAATTTTTAGCTTAGCTCAAATTGCCTATTCAGAAGAAAAATTTAAAGAATCTATTTCTAAAATGAAAGAATGGCTTTCTATGGAAGCAAATCCTAGTTCAACCGGGTTTGATATTATGGCTGCTTCATATTGGCAATTAAAGGATAAAAAAAGTGCTCTTAAGAATGCACAAACCGGGCTATGTGTAGCTAAAGCTAATAAATCAAAACCTAGAGAATCGACTTACAATTTATTATTAGCTTTATATAATGAAAAACAGCAAACAAATAAAATGCTTCCTCTATATGAAGAGCTTGTTAAATTTCATCCTAAGAAAAAGTATTGGACTCAATTATCTGGAATTTACGGAGAATTAAGACAAGAAGATAATCAATTAACTTCGTTGGAAGCAGCATTTGATCAAAAGCTGCTTGATAAAGAAAACGAATATATAGCTCTATATCAACTTTTAATGAGAGCAGAAGCTCCTTTAAAAGCTGCAAAGGTAATGACTTACGGTTTAGAAGAAGAATTTGTAAAGGATAATGAAAAACATTTAAAAATGTTGGCTCAAGGTTGGCACTTAGCTCAAGAATTAGAAACCGCTGAACCTATTTATGAAAAGGCTGCAAAAAAATCTGAAGAGGGTGAGCTTTATGTTTTTCTGGGTCAAATCTACTTAGCTACAGATAGATATGACCTTGCTATGGATACATTAAAATTGGGATTAAAAAAAGGAAAACTTAAAGATCCAGTTACAGTTAATATTCTTTTAGGGCAAGTTTCATATGAGATGCAAAATTTTGAAGATGCTACTAAGTTTTTTAGAACTGCGCTAGATAGACTTTCTGATTTAAAAATTAAAAACAAAGAACGTTTAGAGAAAAGACAAGATACATTAAGAACTCAAGCATTGACTTGGCTCACATATACAGAGAAAGAAGCTAAGAGAGTTAAAATGCTGGAGCTCAGAAGAAAAGATTTAGAAAAAAGCTAAACTTATCTTTTGTATATAGTTAGGCGACAGTTTGTTTGACTCTTTTCATCAAAAAATCTTTCTTCCTCTTTTACAGCCCATTTAGACCAATCAAAGTCAGGAAAATAGGAATCACCCTCAAATTCTTTTTCTATATGAGTTATGGCTAATTCATCTGCGCTAGATTCAAATAGTTTATAAATTGAAGAGCCGCCGATAATGAATACTTCTTCATTTAAATTTTTTATGAGCTCTTTGGCTTCATCAAGATTGTTAGTAACATCAATCCCTTCAAAAAAGTAATCTTCATCGCCTGTCAGGACTATATTTTTTCTATTTGGTAAAGGTCTTCCAATCGATTCAAATGTTTTTCTTCCCATTAAGATGGGATGACCAGAAGTCATAGCTTTGAATCTTTTTAAATCTTCAGGAATATCCCAAGGTAGAGAATTATTAATACCGATGATATTATTTTTAGCAATTGCTGCCACCAAAGTAATTTTCATTAAACTGCAATCGGAGCAGAAATGCTAGGATGAGATTCATAATTTAAAATTTCAAAATCTTCAAATTTAAAATCAAATAAATTCTTAATTTCTGGATTAATTTTTAATACAGGAAGATTCTTGATATCTCTCGACAGTTGAAGTTTAGCCTGGTCAAGATGATTGGTATAAAGATGGGCATCTCCTAAAGTATGAACAAACACGCCTACTTTTAAATTACAGACTTGCGCGATCATGTGAGTTAAAAGCGCATAAGAAGCAATATTGAAAGGGACGCCTAAAAATATATCAGCACTTCTTTGATAAAGCTGACAAGAAAGCTCACCATTTGCAACGTAGAACTGAAAAAGGGAGTGACATGGAGGTAAAGCCATATTATCCACTTCAGCTGGATTCCAAGCACTGACAATATGCCTCCTTGAATCTGGGTTTTGATTAATACTATTTATCAAATTCTGAATTTGATCTATAGATCCGTTATTGCCATCGGGCCATGATCGCCATTGAGCTCCATAGACTGGACCAAGATCTCCATTTTCGTCAGCCCATTCATCCCAAATAGAGACGCCATTTTCTTTGAGATAAGAAATATTGGTTGAGCCTTGCAGAAACCAAATCAATTCATGAATAATAGATTTTAAATGCACTTTTTTTGTTGTTACCAACGGAAAGCCTTCCGTTAAATCAAACTTCATTTGATGACCAAAAATACTTAAGGTTCCTGTTCCTGTTCTATCAGATTTTTTCTGACCTTCGGTTAGAACTTTTTGCATCAAATCAAGATACTGTTTCATTTCTATTGCTCAAGATTAATAAAATTAGACCAAATATAACCATAGGAATGGATAGTAATTGACCTCTGGTAATTATATCTAAAAAATCAAAGCCTATATGCGCATCTGGCATTCTAAATACTTCTGTAATAATTCTAAACAACCCATAGATTGCTAAAAATAATCCAGATAAAAACATTCTAGGTCTAGGTTTTCTTGAAAACCAGAACAAAATAATAAAAAGTACTAATCCTTCAAAAAATGCTTGATAAAGCTGAGAAGGGTGTCTATTTAATTGAAGGGGATCACTCCAAAATGTCATACCCCATGGAAGATCTGTAGGTCTTCCTAACAACTCCCCTCCTAGAAAATTTCCTATTCGAACGCAGCCTAAGCCAATCGGAAATGCCAAGGCTATATGATCTGATAATTGGAAAAAATTAATATTTAATTTTCTTGTAAATAAAAGAAAAGATGTGAGAACTCCTAATAATCCACCATGAAAAGAAAGCCCACCTTCCCAGACTTTAAAAATACTCAAAGGATCATAAAAGATTTGATCAATTCCATAAAAAAACATGTATCCAATTCTGCCGCCAATTATTGCGCCAAGCACCCCATAAAAAAGAAAGTCCTCAATATCATCTTTTGTAAAAGGAGAATTACTTGTCACTATCCTTTTTGCATACCAATGAATTCCAAGAATTCCTGAAAGCCAAGAAATACCATACCAATGAACTGGCCACCATCCTAAAAAAGGGAGCGGGATTGAAAAAGCCACTGGATCTATCAGAATATTCATAAAAAGTTTTTAAAAAATATTCTTACTGCGCCGATAATAACTAGTATTACAAATGCATACCTAAGGGTCTTATCCTGTGATTTAGAGGATAAATTAGCACCAATTCTTGCAAAGTAGATACTCGTTAGCCCAACTATTAATATTGCAGGCAGATAAAGAGATCCTAAGGCATAAGGAATTTTTTGATCAGTTTCTGGGTATATAAAATAGGCAGAAATAGTCATTGTTAGAGCTATAAACCACCCAAGCGTAGAAGAATTTCCAATAGCTTTATGCATACTTGACCCCCTGTATTTAAAATAAGGCACCATAATAATTCCGCCACCGATACCAACTATAGAGGCTAGAAAGCCTATTGAAGATGAACCAATAGTTTTTTCAAAGGCTGAAGACTTTTCTTTAATCTTTTTTGGTTCAAAATTAAGAGCAAGCTGAAATGCAACAGCAATTAGAAATACCGATATCAATAAATTTACGTTTTCATAGCCAATTTCTATGGATGCAAATCTACCTAAAATAGTTCCTAAAATGATTCCAGGGATCATTAATTTAATAATATTAAGCTCAACATTCTTATTTTTATTGTGAACATAAGCACCCGACGAAATTGCAAAAACCATTGTTGCTCCAGACGAGCCAGTTGCCATAAAAGGAATTATCTCTGGAGGAAAGCCTAAATATTCAAATAAAAAAATATATGCTGGAACTAAAATAATTCCACTTCCAATACCAAAAAATCCAGAAAGAAGTCCGGAAAATATACCAAGAATTACTAAAGGAAGAATTAGCTCAATCATTTATATGTCATTATCTCTTATCTATAAGCTCTGATAAACTTATGTTTTCCAATTATGTGTTTAATTTTGCTTGCTCAAAAGCCTTCAGACGATTTTAAGTTTGTAATGGCATCCAATCGAGATGAATTTTATTCTCGACCAACAACGCCTGCGCACTGGTGGCCAGATATAAAAGATCTTCTTGCTGGAAAAGATCTCGAACAAGGCGGAACTTGGATGGGCATGTCAAAGAATGGAAAATTTGCTGCTGTAACTAATGTTAGAGATTTTTATGCAGAGAATTATTCAGATATAAGCTATTTATCTAGAGGTGACTTGGTTAAAGATTTTTTTATCTCGCCACAATCATCGGAAGAATATATAAGCAATCTTAATTATAATGATTATCTTGGTTTTAATTTATGTCTCTATGATCAAGAAGAACTTTCTTTTTTTTCATCAAAAGGTAAAGAAGAGGTGGAAAAAGAAAATATTTTTGTTCTAGGTAATAAAAAAATTGGAGAGGAATCTAAAAAAATTAACTTAGCAAAAGAAGATTTTAAGAATATTTTGAAAAAAAACTTTAAAAATTCAGATCTTCTGAAATTAATGCAGTCGCCAGCAGAGCAATATGAGTTTGAAGAAAATACTATTAAGTCTCGTCACGGAAATGAATTTTTAGCTAGATTTATTAAATCAAAAATATATGGAACCAGATCCACAACCGTAATGACAATAAATAATGACAATGTTGTTTCTATATCTGAGCAACTTTACGAAAAAGGCGGAGTGCATGGATCAATTACTAATTTCGAGTTTCAAATTAAATGAATATGGAAATTAAAGAGGGCTATAGGCCTAATGTCGCTATGGTTGTAGTCAATAGTAAAAATAAAGTTTTAATTTGTAGAAGAAGAAACACTCAGACCTGGCAATTTCCTCAAGGAGGAATTGATTCTAATGAAGATATTACAGAAGCAATGTATAGAGAATTATTTGAAGAAGTAGGGTTATCTAAAAAAGATATAGATGTTTTGGGGGAATCTAAGGGAACTATAACTTATGACATACCTCTAACCTTAAGATCAATGGTCTTGGGGGGTAAATTCAAAGGTCAAGTTCAAAAATGGTTTCTTGCAAGAATCAAAAATGACGATTTTAAGATAAATTTAGAAAACGAAGCTTTTCCTGAATTTGAAGAGTATGAGTGGGTTTCTTATTGGCGTCCTTTAGATAGAATAATAGACTTTAAAAAAGAGGCTTATCGCCTAGGTTTAACGGAATTGAGGTACATGCTGTGAAATTAGCTATATACGATTTGGATGACACATTACTTTGTGGAGATAGTGAGTTCAAGTGGGCTCAATTCACTGTAAAAAAAGGTTTTATAGCGGAAGAAGTTTATATAAAAGAGATATCTCAATTTGAAACCGATTACAGAAGTGGAAATCTAGACTTTGAGGCGTACTGTAAATTTTTAATCAATCCTCTAGTGGGCAAACATATAAATGAAGTCAAAGAATTAGTAAGAGAATTCATATCTGAAAATAAAGATCAGCTAATTGATCAACTCACTTATGATCTATTAGCTAGACATGAAAACGATGAAGTTATCATTGCCTCTGGCTCATTAGATTTTATTGTTGAGGGATTTTCAGAATTTTTCTCAGTAAATAATACTTTAGGCTCTCCGATAGAGTTAGACCAAGGATTGGTTACAGGAAATTTAGGAGGAACTCCGACTTTTGCAGAGGGAAAATTATCTGCCGTTTCAAAGTGGTGTAAAGAGAAAAACTATATTTTAAGTGACGCATACTTTTATACTGATTCTATTAATGATTTGCCACTCGTAAAAGCATGTAAAAATAGTATTATTATTTCACCTGACGAAAAACTAAAAAATTATGCAGAAAATAATTTGTTAGAAATAATATATAGATAAAGATAAAAAAATAATGAAGGCAAGCAAGATAGAATTACAAAAAAAATATAAAGACTTTCAAAAGTTAAAACTGAACTTAGATTTAACTAGAGGCAAACCTTCTGCAGAACAGTTGAACCTTGCCAATTCATTGATGACAAATTTATCTGGAGCAAAAAGTTATAAATTAAATAACGTAGACATCCGAAACTACGGAGAAATAGATGGCCTTCCAGATGCCAAAAAATTGGGATCAGCCTTTCTGGGTATAAAACCTTCTAATGTGATTGCTAATGGCACAAGCAGCCTCAACTTAATGGCTGCAATGATGCAAACTTTATTCTTTAGGGGTAATGGAGATTTGGCTTGGAAAGAAAGAAAAAAAATATCTATTTTATGCCCTGTTCCTGGATTTGATCGGCATTTTTCTTTGTGCGAAGAGATGGGAATTAATATGATAAGCGTGCCTTTAACCGGCGATGGTCCGGATATGGACTTGGTTGAAGCTATAGTTAAAAAAGACAAGTCTGTAAGAGGAATTATTTGTGTGCCTAAACATTCAAACCCTACTGGCGAGACTTATTCTCAAGAGGTTGTAAAGAGATTAGCAAAACTGCCTAAATTAGGTTCTAAAGATTTTATGATTTTTTATGATAACGCATATGCAGTTCATGACTTTTCAAAGTCTAAAAAATTAGCAAATATTTATAAACTGTGCGAACAATTTAAAACTATAAATAATATTTCATTATTCGCAAGTACCAGTAAAGTTACCATGGCAGGTTCTGGATTAGCTTTTATTGGAGGCTCAGATAAAACTTTAAAAAACTTTTTGTCCTATTTTAGTAAAACAATAGTGGGCTCTGATAAAGTCAATCAAGCTAGACATGTTAAATTTCTAAAAGATTCCACGGCTTTAAAAAAGCATATGGAAAAATTGAGCGTTTTAATTAAACCAAAATTTGATATCGTAGAATCATATTTATCAAAGCTTCCAGAAGGAATAGCTCAATGGAGCAGGCCTACAGGGGGTTATTTTATATCCTTTACTGCTAAGCCAGGAAAGGCTTCTAAGATTTATAAGCTCTGTTTTGAAGCAGGTTTAAAATTAACTCCTGTTGGAGCAACCTTTCCTTATGGCAAAGACCCTGATAATCAAAACCTTCGTCTATCACCAACTCAAGTAAAAAATTCAGATTTAAAGAAATCTATGGAAATTTTTACATTAGCAGTTCTTCTATCAGAATAAAAAGATAGATTTACTCATAATTAGTCGGTAACCTTAAGCCTCACAATTATTTGTAGGGGAATTATGCTTAAAAAGTTAGCAATATTATCAGTAGCTATTGGAATAAGCGGTATCGCTTTTGCTGGCGGCGGAGAATTGGCATTAAAAGAAGCAGCTAAATCAAAAATAGAGTCCGCTATTTCTAAAAAAATTACAAATACTGCAAAATCATATTTGCCAAGTATAGAAATTTCAGGAATAAATTTTGATGCTTCAGCTTCTCAATTTGAAATGTTTCTAGTTCAACCTCTGATTGATGATGAGGTAAATGGTAAAGCAGTTTTTTTTCAAGGAAGCCTTATTTCACAAGATCATCGCAATACTGCCAATCTTGGAATAGGTGCAAGAAAAATAGCGGATGACGGCAAACGAATTTTTGGAATAAATGCATTCTATGATCAAGAATTTAAATATGATCATAAAAGAGTTAGTCTTGGAGGAGAGTATCTAACAAGTGTAGGCGATCTTAGAGTGAATAAATATTGGGCCATAAGTAATTCTTTAACTACTAGGCATGGAATTGAAACAGCTCTCGATGGCTATGATTTAGAGTTTTCTTTGCCTATTCCTTTTATGCCAACAACTAGATATGCAGCAAAATTATTTAATTGGTCTGGTACAGGTTCAAATGTTGATATAGAAGGCGAAGTTCATTCAATAATTATTAAAATGCCATTTGGAACACACAATCTAATTTTAGAAGCTGGAAAAAAACATTTTGACGCTTCTTCAATTTTAGATGAAGAATTTTTTAGATTTTCCTATTTAATAAATCTAGGAAGTGTAAAACCAAAGCCGATGAACTTATTCTCCGAGCAAGCATTTAATCTTACTGAAATAAAAGATCGTCGTTTTGAAAAGGTAAGACGAACAAATACTATTGTTAAAGAAACTTCATCTAATAACCAAGTAATAGTAAGCGGGTACTAATCATGAATAAATTAAAATTAATAATATTAATGACAATTTTGTCTCTATCGGCATCCATTGCCTCTGCACAAAGCACTGAATCGTGTACTAAAAGCTCTGGTACTATCATAAAAATAGAAGATGCAGCATCAAGCACTCCTTTTAAAGTTTCAAGCGGTGCTGCCACGGATGCATGTTCAGAGATTCCTGATAATTATCGTATTAACATATTTAAATTTGGGCTTTGTACAGCTAATCCTATGATAGCAAATGATTTATCTAGTTGCTCTTTATTGATTGATAGCGATACTGCAGTTACTCATGTAATTTCAGGGGTAGGGGTAGGTAGCGCTTTAGACACTAATGGTACTTTAGCTCCAGGTACTTATGGTTATATGGTCACATTAATGACTAATAAATTAGAAATAAGACATACCCAAACATATGACGGAACTATTTATGCCAAGCCTAATGGAGGTACAGAAACTTCTGGAGTTAAATGCTGGTCTCTTGCAGATTACGGCACTTCTTTTGGTAACTGGGGGACTGAATTCGATGCGAAAGGATCTCCAGACAACTCTGGCCTAACTTGCGGTGCTGCCGATGCTACCCTAGTCAATCATGGATTTACTAGTGAAATTTTTGACGCCATGGGACCTGGTGAAGGAGAAGGAGCTTGGACGGCTGATATAGATGACGTTTTTCAACAGGAAGCTGGAACTATGGATGCCAGATTATTGCAAAATGATAATGCTACTACAGCCACCTCTTATGCAGACGCAAAAAAAATGTTAGTAGTACTAGATTTCAATACTGATAAAGTTGTCACCCCAAATAGTCAGATTGAACTAAAATTTAAATTAACTGATGCAGTAAGTGTTGATCACTCATTATCTAATAGCAAAATTTATGCAGTTAAATTGGGTGCAGACCCCATTCAAGTTGATTTTGTAATCACAAATTAAAAAAGACTAATAACAAAAAAAGGCATTTTTAAAATGCCTTTTTTTGTTTTAAGAATTAATTAATTTCTAGCGCCCTGTAATATTTCGTATGAATTATCCTTATAAGGACCAAA
>TARA_B110000483_G_scaffold8430_1_pt1 | contig 10481 bp, 7 predicted proteins | sample TARA_B110000483 | Tara Oceans TARA_B110000483 (sample SAMEA4398176) | marine metagenome | biome: Polar Biome; feature: [SRF] surface water layer (ENVO:00010504); material: water (ENVO:00002006), including particulate matter (ENVO:01000060) such as... | depth 5 m
AATCGCTATTAATCCAACGAACCCAATCCAACGAAATGTTGCAGGCCGGCCAGTTGGTGAACCATGGGGTGCCGAGTTTGGCGTGGTTGGGTGTGCCGCTTTTGTCGGGCGAACGAATCCTCGGTGTCATGGCGGCTCAGGATTATGAGGATGCGAAAAACCTGAGGGCTGAGCATCAAGAGAAGTTCATGGCGGTAGCAGCATTGATCGCGGGATTGGTGGAGCGATCGGCCCGGTGGACGGATCGGCGGGGCCAGATTCAAAACTAGCAAGAACGCCGCCGCCAGATCAAGGCACTGTTTGCTACCATCGGTCATGAGATCCGATCTCCGCTCTCGGTTATCCAAGGATTCTCGGATTTGTTGATCGATGATTTGCGTGATTCTCCCGGTGAGTTGACCGCCCAACGCATCGCCAAAGCGGCGCTCGAACTTTCAGACGCCACCGATCGTTTGCTTGATTATACGTCAGCTGAATCAGGAGCCGCTGATACGACTCCGGTTTCGACAGATTTGAGGGCATGGAGCATCAGTTACGAAACGTGGGCTAAGACGGCAGCGAGCTTCGTAGGCGTCGAAGTCGAAGCGATGATGACGGTGGGAAACCCAATCTCGGTGCGGCTGGATGCGGAGCGATTGCGTCAACTGTTACAGCACCTGATGCGCATCGCCTTTCACCTCAAAGGGGTGGCAAAGGTGCGTTGGGGTTTACGCGAGCAACCGGTTTATACCATTCCTCACGAATTACTCCGGTTGGCTTTTTACATCGAGGCCCAACCAACCGATCTAGACCAGGCCCCCGCGCGAGGGGAATCTCTCCAACTTGCGCCCGTCGATCTCGCCGATGGTCGCACGTATGACGGCACGACCGTGAGCTTAGCCATCGCGGAACGTTTTGCCGAAATGTTGGGGGCGGAGATCACAGTAAGTGCGGGCTTCGATGCTCCGTGGCGAGCGACCGTGGTGTTGACTGCGCCCGTGGTGCTGACGCCGGAGGACGACAAAGGTGAAGCGGCGACGTCGATCATGCGCGCCAAGCTTCAGCAGCAATCTCAACGCGTGGTCGTAGTCACCTCTGACGAAGATTCGCGAACGCAGATCCTGCAGTATTTCGAGGAAGCCGTGGGAGCTTCGCCTCACGTGGTGTCGCGTGTTGCCGAGCTTACAGACTTATTGCGCACCGAGCCGATCGGCGTCGTTATCGCATTGGATGAATCTGGTGCCAGTCGGGTATCAGAGGTTCACCGCGCCCTGCAGAATCGAGCAGACAATTTCGTGAAACCTTATGTGATCGCGGTCAGTCACGATCAGAGCCCGGACGGAGTGGAACGATTGCTCGACGACGGCGCCGATGCCTACGTGCCCTGTCCACTCAATGTTTCTGCGTTGATCGTCGTGTTATCCGAAGCGTGGTTGGAATACGAACGCCGGTCCGAATAGATCGAAGATTGAGCGTCGGGCGAGATTCACGATGCGAGTCGGCACACGTAGACCGTGCTGTGCGAATCTTTGTGTAGAAACGGATTCGCAAAGGCGACGACTTCGGTTGTTACCTCGGCGAAGACGGCGCGAAGGTTCTGCAGAAATTTCTCTTCCGGTGGATCGTCCGACCACAGGCCAAATATGCCCCCAGGGTGGAGCAAACGGGAAAACTCTCGCAGGCCGGTTTCGCTGTAAAATTCGGAGTGCCGGGGATGGAGTAAATGGTCGGGTGAGTGGTCGATATCTAGCAGGATGGCGTGGAATTTCCGATTCGGTTGATCCGGATCGTATCCGGAGCCATCGTTGGCTGATAGGGCGAAGAAGTCACCGTGCACAAATCGACAGCGAGGGTCACCCGTGAGTTTGGGACCGAGGGGGACGAGACCTTGATTGTGCCAATCAATGACCGGCTGGAGGTAGTCGACGACCAATAGCGAAGCGACACGTTCGTCCTGCAGAGCAGTCCAAGCGGTGTAGCCCAATCCCAGTCCACCTACGACAACATCGGGCGCTGGATCGGTGACTGCGGCCATGCCCATGCGACCCAGCTCTTCCTCCACCTTAGTGAAGAGGGAAGACATCAGGTAATCGTTGCCCAGCTTCACCTCATGGATTTCGCGGTTATCGAGCATCTTGAGGCGTTGACGCCGTAAACTCACGGGACCGAGCGGGGTTTCCTGATAGTCGATTTCTTCGAAGTTGGCAGACATGGCGCCTAGACGGTGACTACCGGTCGCGCAGAGTCGACCCCCGCTTTTGGATCCCTATCTCTCCAAATTCCCTCAAATCCTTCCAGCCGCATTTTACCGTAAATATGTAAGTAACCATTATGGTTACTTACTCTGTTAAACATCTTAAAAAGAACATCTTGAAGTTTAAAAACATAGGGATGCTTTGTTTTTGGTTTTTATGAACCCGATTTCCTTGAACCGAGAATTTCGGCCAGATGTCCCCGGTGGGAATGGTTCTGCTGCGCGGAATCTCTACGAGATCAACTCCGGTGGAGTTGCCCCCATCTCCGTCCCGCTTTGCGGGCCTTCGTCGTTCACGGTCGAAGAGAGTAGCCAGACACCCACGTGGGTTCAATTCCCCACGTAGTCTGCTGCATAAAGGAGATCCGCCATCGTAAATCGTAATTCCAAAATGTGCAGATGGTATACCCGGCGGGCACCAGTTTCATAGGTAGAGGGTTTTGCCTCAGATAAATCTCAGATACGGATGGACCTGCTGGTCAAACTTCAGGATCGAGGGAGGGAGGGGTTTACGAGGGATAATCTACTCCGCGCACGGCGGTCGGAGTCGATCACAATCATAAAACTCAAACCGGAATGCAGGCCAGGGTACTGACCTACCCCCCTCAACCGGAAAGTTACAGTGACTGATAGGAAATTCCTTTTCGCGGTGGCGCTAGGACTGATAGGAAATTCCTTTTCGCGGTGGCGTTAGGGGAGGGGGTTAACTACTGATAGGAAATTCCTTTTCGCGGTGGCGTTAGGGGAGGGGGTTAACGGCGCCACGGTGAGCGACAAGTATATGCCGGGCCATAAAGGCGGGTGTTTGCCCTTGCATGCGGTTCCCGATTATTTCCCCGCGGGTAGAGCAGGGTACACGGCGCCCGCTCAGCCCATGCGTCCTATTGTGCATTCTTGTGAATAACCCTCGACCGTTCACAGCCTTTGGCACGAATGTGCTAGTTCATGGCATCCGTGGAGAGGTCATTTGGATGCAAAACTGTTAGGGTATGTTTTTGCAGTTCGACAAATCTCTTTAGGAGCTCGGCATCGTCGGCGTCATCTCTTTATTTCCATGATCCTCAATCTTAGAAATTCTGCCCTTTCGAAGCGCTTATTGCATCTTGGCTTATGCCTTGGCCTTGCGAACGCTGGTGCGGCCCAGGGGAGCGACCCGCTCTTGGATATTTCCGCAGAGATGTTTAAGAATCCGCCCAACGAGTATCGGATCACCCAATACCAGCTGACCCCGCAAACTCTGAAAACGTATCCGGAATACGGCATCGGTGGCGCGATGGCATTTTTCTACAGCATCCTCTATCCCGAGTCGGGGAAACTCAATATCAAGCTGGGTGATAAGGGAGCTGCCATGATTGGCGAGCTGGTCGACGCCGGGCGGGAAATCGATTACAAGGTGTGGCTGGCGGACGACTGGGGTTATCCCAGCGGCATGGCCGGCGGACGCGTGGTCGCCGAGAATTCCGAGTTCGAAGTGAAAGGACTGACGATGCTCACGGTTTCCAGCAAGGGCCGCGAGGATATCGATTACAGCCTTCCAGAGGACCTCTATGATATCGTTCATGCCGCGCTCTATCCGGTCAAGGAGGGTGGGGTCGATTTGAATGCGGGGAAGACGGTCGAGATAGAGGACAGGAATATTTCCGCCCGAGGTTTGAAGGGCGCTTGGGAATTGCGAGTCTTCGCCCGTTATGTGCGGGACAAGGATACTCAGGGTCAATCGACCATGAGGCAGTTCGGTCACTCGGGGCGGTTTCCTGATCTGATGAACCGCGAGGCGATGTCCCGTTTTATCGCCAATATGCACCAGCCGATTCTGGCCCAGATCGACGATCCAGCGAAGAAGGTGGAAGGTTTCTACGCGAACGAACCCAACCTGATGCAGACGCATTGGAATGGGAAGACGGAGGCTCCTTATGCCTGCGCCCCCTGGAGTGATGGATTGCCTGCGCTGTTCCAAAAGATGCATGGCTATGAACTGTTCTCCATTCTGCCGCACCTGTTTGAGGGTGATGATGATCCAGCCCGCCGCGCCCGTATTCATTATCGTCAGACGGTCGCTGAATTGCTGACCGATAGTTTCGCCAGACAGATCAGGCAGTGGTGCAATGCGAGAGGCATCAAGTCGAGTGGGCACTACTTGCTCAACCAGTATCTCGTTCAGCATGTACAGGGATATGGCGACTTGATGAAGTTCGTCTCGGAATTCGATGTCCCGGCTTTGGACATACCCATTCCCAATCCCGATGAGTTCAAGGATTTCGATTATCAGCAATCCCGCTTTTTCAGTTCGGTGGCTTCGTGGAAAAAGAAGGACATGACCCTTATGCTGCTGGACCCAATTATCGGCGGGTATGGTAGAAGCCGGCTTTCCCCGGGCATCCCGCTGTTGATCAATTCCGTGAACATGGCCTGCTTCCATGGGGTGAACAAGTTCACTTCCTACATGCCGCTTGAAGCCAGGAGGCGCACGGTTGTCCGAGGTCATGAAGAAAAGGCCAAAGGGTACACGAGGGAGGAATACCGGTTTATAAATGAATACACGGGACGGCTTTCGCAGGTATTGCATGGAGCTCAGCGCGAAGCGGGGGTTGCCCTCTATTATCCGATCGCCATGTCCCAGGCGGACTTGCTGGCATCCAAACAGTTCTGGCCGAAAATCAATGATTTGCATAAGGCCCGACAGGGCGCATGGGATAGGACGGAAAGGACTTTGCTCAAGGGCGATGTCGAATACATGATCGCGCACCCGGAAGCGGTAGCGGAAGCGGCGATCGTGGATGGCCAGATGGAAATTGGATACGGCTCCTACCATACGCTGGTCATGCCGCAGCTCGATTTTATTCCTTTGGCTGTAGCCGAGCAGCTGAAACAGTTTGAGGAATCGGGCGGGAAGGTTTTGTGGATCGATCATGTTCCTTTTGGCGCGGAGCACGGCGCTCATGACGCAGCGGTAAAGGCTTATTTGAAAAACGCTGAAGCGACGCCGGTTAAAGAACTCGCTGGATCCATCCCACAGTCCTGTTCCCCGGACTTCGATCTGAGCTTCACGCCGGGAACGGAGAATCTAACGGTCGGGCGGTTTCATCGAAACGGCGAGCAAGTGTATCTCTTGGTCAATCGCGAGCAAGAGGGCTTGACGGTCGAAGTCGAAGGTCAGCGTGCGAAAGGAAAGTCAGGACGTATCCAGGTTCTGGACCCATCGACCGGAAAGATCAGCAAAGTAAGTCTTCCGGCGACCTTCGCTCTCGAAGCCAATCGCGCCGTGATGCTGATTCCCGATGGCGATTATCTGAAGCGAGAATTGTTAGAGAAATAGGATTATGAAAAACCTTATCAAATGTGTGGTTCTGAGTCTGATTTTATCGGGTGTCCTGGAGGCAAGCAGACCCAACATCATCATGATTCTCATCGATGACATGGGTTGGGCCGATAGCTCGACCTATGGCTCCACCTATTATCAGACGCCCAACCTGACCCGTATGGCTGAAGAGGGCATGCTCTTTACCGATGGCTACGCGGCCAGTCCGCTCTGTTCGCCGACCCGCGCGAGCATCATGTCCGGCCAGTATCCGGCACGGCTTCGGATGACGGTGGCGGTGACTCCGAAAGACGTACCCGAGCCGAAGGCGCTGCCGCCGGCCAAGGGGAAGTATTTGGGGCTGGTGCAGAATAAAAACCATATGCCGCTGGAGATTTTCACCTTGGCGGAAGCTCTCAAGGAAACGGGCTATCATACTGGGCATATTGGTAAGTGGCATTTGACGCCGGGTAGCGATGATCGATTTTCGGCGCAGTATCAGGGGTTCGACTACGTAATCGGGGGCGGGCATCTTCCAGGTCCTCCTAACTATTATTCGCCTTATGATAGAGGCAAACCGAATACGGGGATTCCTAATCTCAGGCCGGGTCCAGAAGGAGAGTATCTAAACGAGCGCTTGGCGGAGGAATCCATTAAGTGGATCGACTCCATCAAGGATTCGGGGCAGCCGTTTTATCTGAATTTCTGGCATTACGCGGTGCACGGGCCAATCATAGCTAAAAAGGATTTGATGCCGAAGTACGAGGCCCTGCGGGATCCGACCGCCGATCAACGCTGCCCGGAGATGGCGACCATGCTCGAAAGTATGGATACCAGTGTCGGGATGCTGCTCGATTGGTTGGATGAGCCACAGAATAGCGAGCTGAAGAACAATACTGTGATCATTTTGACCTCCGACAATGGCGGGGTAATCCACAACGAAATCAACGGCAACCCCTGGACCTCGAACCGTCCGCTGCGGGGAGGGAAGGCAAACACTTACGAAGGCGGGACAAGGGTGCCTTGGATTGTAAGCTGGCCGGGAACGATTGCTGCGGGTGAGATCTGCCGCACTCCGGTACAGTCGGTGGATATCTACCCGACCGTGTTGGAGCTCGCCGGTGTCACGCCGAGTGCTGCCCAGCCGATGGATGGACAAAGCATTCTTCCCTTGTTGGAGGGAAAGCCAATGGATCACCAGCCGATCTTTACGGATTTTCCGCACCTTTTTGGCGCACTGTGCGCGCCTTCGAGTTCGGTGCGGGTAGGGGATTGGAAATTGATTCGCTACCACCATGCCGGATTTAATGCGAAGTCGCATGCGTACGAGCTCTTCGACTTGAAATCCGATCCCTCAGAGGCGATCGAGCTGTCCTCCTATTTTCCTAAAAAGGTGAAAGAGCTCGCCCGCTTGATTGAGCGGCACTTAAAGGAAATCGATGCGCTCTTGCCTCTCGTGAATGAAAATTTTTCGGGAAACCCACGGACGCGTCGATCTAATCCTGAAAGGGGACCGAATCGACCGCAAACACTACACCTTGTTGAAAGTGAAATCACAGCAGGGAACGGCGGGACGCGGCGTATCCTATTAGTAGATCAAGACGGCAAAGCCCGCAAAACGCATGGCTTGGTTCTGGAGGGTTCCGAGTGGGTGCAGCTTGAAAATCATTCGGATGGAAGTGTTGCGGTAAAATGGAGTGCTCCTGTTGGAAAGGCTCCAGCCAAAGTGTTGTTCGGCTGGAAAGGCGGCGCGACCGTAATGGAGATCAACGACTGGACGATTCCCGCGAGCGAGTTGATTATCGGGTCGACCCTGGTCGCGGAGCCTCGTGTCAAAGCAAAAACGAAACTACGACTACCGAGCGTCTTACTGATAGGAAATTCCTTTTCGCGGTGGCGTTAGGGGAGGGGGTTATCACCTCGTTCAATTGTGGGACAAGAAAAAGGTGTTGCAGCTCGGATTGTTAGTCAGCGCTTTGGCGAATCTTTTGAATTTGTATTTGGTAAACCCAGACTACCCGAATCTGCAGTTGATTTCAGCTGCCATGGCGGGCTTTGGGCTCAATTGTTGCTGGTTGTTGAATGGGGCGTTTATCGCGGATGTTTGCGATCAGGATGAATTGGAATATGGCTATCGACGCGAAGGAATGTTTGCGTCGGCTTTCGGTTTCGTGGTTAAATTGGCCTTCACTTTGATCGGTCTTGGCTTGGGGTATCTGCTTGCGTTTTCGGGCTACGAAGCTGGCGCTGAGACCGCGACTCAGGAAACCGTCCAGATTCTTCGCTATTCTCTCACCTTCTTTCCGATGGCATGCATGCTGGGCGCTGCATTCGTTTTCAAGTTCTACCCTCTGAGCCGCGAGAGCGTGTATGAGATTCAGCGTAAGTTGAGTGAGAGAGCGAAGGAGGCAGGAGCTTAGAATTCCTGGACGTGGGCTTTCGGCTGAGAGAAATGTATATTATGGAATCATCGTCAAATAGAGTGCATTGCAATTTAAGGCGGAACTGTTGGAGTTCCCGCTTCAGCGGGTTCATCGTTTCCCGCTGCTTCGGATGGCCCACTAAAGTGGGAACTCCAACGTGGGTATCGCCTCGGCTACTTTCGGTTATGATCTTCGTTGGGGCGGCTTTGGCTTCGGGGACGGTTGCCGCCTCTGCCGAACGCCGGCCCAACATCCTGTTCATCGTGACGGATGATCTAGGGGCGAGCGACTTGGCTTGTTATGGCAGTGACTACTATCGCACGCCAAACCTCGACGCATTGGCCACCGAGAGCATGCGTTTTACGCGAGCCTACGCGGCTTGCAATGTGTGTTCGCCGACGCGGGCTTCCATCCTGACAGGTCAGTATCCGCATCGCGTCCGTTTGACGGATGCGTTGCCGTGGGATCGCCTGTATGAAAACCCGAAGCTGGTGCCGCCTGAGCATCTCAAGGAGTTGCCAACGGAATTGCCGACCTTCGCAAAGGCCTTGAAGACGGCAGGTTATCGGACGGCGCTTTTCGGAAAATGGCACTTGGGGAACGAATATCAGTTCTTTAGCCAGGGCGGGCATGTCGCGTATGGCTTCGATGAAGCGTTTAGTGTTTCGGGTCGGGAAAAGAAACGGGATAAAGCAGTTGATGAGCTGACAGAGCGCAGTATCCGTTTTCTGGAAGAACAAGGTGAAGAACCTTTCATGCTCTGTTTGATGCATTATACGCCGCATGTACCGCTGGCCAGTCCGCGGGAAGACGAGGCACTTTACGATGACACTCCAAAAGGACGTTTTCAGAAGAATCAGAAATATGCGGGCATGATTTCGCATTTGGATCAATCTATCAAGACACTGCTCGATAAATTGAAGGTCTTGGAACTCGAAGAAGATACCGTCGTGATTTTCACGTCGGACAACGGCGGATTGAGAACGGTGACGAGCAACAAGCCGTATCGAGGCGCTAAGGGCGATTTGTATGAAGGCGGCATTCGCGTTCCCTTGATGGCGCGTTGGCCGGGGCGGATCGCAGCGGGTTCTCTTTGCGACTTGCCGGTCCACAGCGCGGACTACTTTCCCACCTTTTTGGAGTTGGCTGGTTTGGAACCGATGCCAGAGGCCCATCGCGACGGTGTGAGTCTGTTGCCGCTCTGGAGCGGGAAGAGTGCAAAATCACGGACTTTCTACTGGCATTTTCCGCATCGCGGAACGCCCTCGTCGACCGTAATGGAAGGCGACTGGAAACTGGTGCATATGATTGAGTCGAATCGTTATGAACTCTTCGATTTGAAAAACGATCCGGGAGAGAAACGCGATCGCGCGACGGAGTTTCCCGAACGTGTGGAGCGTTTGGGCCGAAAACTTGAAGCGCATTTGGTTTCCTCAGGTGCGCAACGCATGCGGTCGAATCCGGATTGGGATGCTGAGCGTCCGAAAGGGAAGGTGAAGAATTTCGGGGAATTTTATCCGGCGGAAGGCGGTATCTATCAGCAAATGAAAGAGTCGCGTCCCAAGTGGTTCGAGTCAGAGGCTTCTGATCAAGAACGTTGAATCGATTTAGTATTTTGAAAATGAAAATTGCAGACAATGCCGCGCTTCATCAGCAGTGGCTCAATCCTTCCGTGACCTTCCGTGGCAAACCGTTTTGGAGTTGGAATGGAAAGTTGGAGAAAACCGAGCTCTTGCGTCAGATCGACGTGATGAAAGAGATGGGTATGGGCGGGTTTTTCATGCATTCGCGCACTGGCTTAGAAACTGAATACTTGGGCGATGAATGGTTCGATCTTATCAACGCCTGTGCGGACTATGCAGAGTCGATTGGTTTGGAAGCCTGGATCTACGACGAAGACCGCTGGCCTTCCGGTTTAGCCGGCGGCATTGTATCCAAAAACCCCGAGTTTCGTCAAAAAGCGATCCTGCTCGAAATCGACCCTGAAGGTGAGGGCGAGAATGTGATCGCTGAATTCGCCTGCGATCTCGATGGAGCTATTTGCTCGAATCTCGGTTCTGGCAAACAGACGATTCGCTTCTCGGTGGTTGAGCAGGGGAAGTGCGGTTTTTATAATGGCTACACCTACGTCGATACGATGAATAGAGAGGCGACGGAGGCCTTTTTGAAGTCGACGCACGAAAAGTATGCGGAAAAGTGTGGGGATCGTTTGGGGAAGTCCATTAAAGGCATTTTCACCGATGAGCCACATCGCGGTGCCTTGCTCGATGGCTTCTCGATGTATCGAGAAGACGGGCAACTGATAGGAAATTCCTTTTCGCGGGGGCCACAGGCCTAAATAGGGGTCAGGCTTTGTGGGGCTGTTGCCCAAAGGGGTTTAAGATCGGGTAGTCGGAACGTTTTGATAGACGAGATAACTCAGTTCCAGTGGTGGCAAAAAATTGCTTCAATATGTTCAGGCATTCGCTCAAGTGGCGCTTGGTCGGGTTACCCAAACTGGTCCACCTAAACAGTTAGTCTGGATGGG
>TARA_B110000483_G_scaffold26207_1_pt1 | contig 10473 bp, 8 predicted proteins | sample TARA_B110000483 | Tara Oceans TARA_B110000483 (sample SAMEA4398176) | marine metagenome | biome: Polar Biome; feature: [SRF] surface water layer (ENVO:00010504); material: water (ENVO:00002006), including particulate matter (ENVO:01000060) such as... | depth 5 m
AGTCCGGTTTTGTGGGCTAGAGCCAATCGAGCTTTCGAGTGATCGATCGAGTAGGTCCAGATTTCATCCGCCCCGAGATCAGTAACATGTAAATGGGTGCCATCCGGAGTGAAGTCGGCGAAATGGGGACGAGACTGAGATTGGACGGGCATAGGACCTGATCCCTTATGCTCGAACACCTGTTCCAACTTCGTGAATGAACCATCACGGTTGAGGGACACTAAGGAGGTGGCCTCTCCGCCCCAGTGAGCACTTGCGAGAAGTTCACCGTTCGGATCAACAGCGACATGGCTTGGTGAGGAGAGGGGAATAGCCAACGTGTCCAGTTCAGTGACTTCACCCGCAGCATCAATTTGGAGCGCTTTGAGCCCATTCGATTTACCGTTTGCGAATCGAGCCCGCAGCTCGAGCGAACGGGAGGGCTTCTTATTCTGTAGTTCGTCGGGCTTACGGCTCGTTTCGCGTGGCGAATTGCGAGTTCTTCCTTCTTGATATGCGTTCGCATCGACCGCTTCACGACGTGAGTAATCCAGCGCAACCCGGAGCGACTATATTAGGAAAGCAGCAGGTGGAATGGCTCAAGAAATCGATCGAGCGTTCGGATGCGGATTTCTTCTTCATGGCCTCGACGGTCGACTTCATGATTCCTCACGTGGGCAGTGGGGGGGGGACGGACACGAACGCAGCTGTCGCCAAGGACGATGCTTGGACAGTTTTCATCGAAGAACGCGAAGACTTGATTCGGTTTTTTGAAGAGAGTCCCTCGAAGCAGTTCTTCATGCTCACGGGCGATCTCCACAATAGTTTCGCCATTAACGTGACGCCGAATGTTTGGGAATTCGCATCCGGACCGGCGAATTCGATCAACCACGTGCCCGCAAATGATGAGGGCCAGCGTCCCGCCAATGGAACGTTCAAGTACGGTCCGCGCGAATGCGATATCCGTTGGTCGGCCTACGTGCACGCGGATACCCCTCGGCTCGAGCGACAGCAGCCCACTTATTGCGTCGTGCAGGTGAATAATGTATTTAACAGTCCACTACAAAGAGGCGATGAGCGCTGGGTCGCCTATCCACACCCTCAGGTGATCTTCAAATATTTCGATGCGTTCACAGGTGAGCTAAGATACAGCGAATCGATTGTTATAGGCATGAAGAATTGAAAGTGTTAATCAGCCTTCCTCGATTGGCTAAGAAAACACCCGAATGGACAAGCTAACCAAACGCAAATTCCTCAAGCTCATTTTTCTTTGTCTTGTTGTCTCATCCTTTGTGCAAGTAGCCGGTGCCAACCGCCCCAGTGTGCTCTTTCTGAATATCGACGACTGGAACGACTGGAATAGCGTGCTCGAAGGTCACCCTCAGGCGATCACGCCCAATCTCGAACGCTTTGCAGCGCGCAGCGTTACCTTCACCCGCGCGATTTGTTCCTCGCCAGTCTGCTTTCCCTCTCGGACTTCAATCTTTTCGGGCCTGCATCCCGCGCGAACCGGAGCGAAGTCCAATTCGAATTGGGGCAGACCTTGGCGAAGCTATGTCCCCGGTGCAATCACCCTGCCCAAATTCTTAAGCGCCCGCGGATGGAAAAGCGTTGGGATCGGAAAGAATTTTCACAACAGCGACCAAGCCGAGTTCGACGAGTACACGCGCCGCGGCAAAGAGCCAAAGCCGATCCCGGAAACGTACCGTGACCTCAATCCATCCGGCAGATGGGGCGCGGCATCCGTGCCCACTCATGAGATGCCCGACTACCTAGCGGTCAGCCAGGGAATCGAGGCCCTTGAATCGAATCGCACCGAGCTCTTCCTCGCCCTTGGAATCTATCGCCCCCATGTGCCTTGGGTCGTGCCTCAGAAATACTTCGATCGCCATCCACTCGAAAGCCTGCTCATGCCTGAGCGCCAGAAGGACGATTTGGCCGATTTGCCCGAACGTTTCAAAACCATCGCTCGCGCCCCCGCCAAGTTCGGTCCCGGTTATCACAAAGAACTCGAAGCCGAGGGCTATGACCGGGAAAAGGTCCGGGCCTACCTCGCCTGCGTCAGTTTTGCCGACGAACAGGTCGGCCGCATCCTCGACGCCTGGTATGCAAGCCCTCATGCTGAGAGTGGCTATGTCATCCTTTGGAGCGACCATGGCTATCAACTGAGCGAAAAAGAAGGCTGGTCGAAAATGAAGCCGTGGTATGACTCCGCGCGAGTAAACCTTATGATCGCTGGTCCGGGTCTTGCCGAAGGGGCATTCTGCAACAAGGCCGTATCCTTGTTGGACCTTTATCCCACCTTGATGGACCTATTGAATCTCCCCGACCCACCGCAGCCGCTTGACGGCAACAGTCTGCTACCCTTGCTCCGGAATCCTCAGGCCGATTGGGATAAGCCCGTCCTCATGTCGAGCGAAGAGGAGGGGATCCGCTACGACGTTGTTTTGAGCAACGACTATCGCATGACTCGTTTCGCAACCGGAGAGACCGAACTCTACCATCTCGACAGCGACCCCCACGAGTTCGCCAACTTGGCCGACAAACCTGAATACAAAGGCGTCATCGCGAAACTGAGCGAATACCTTAGCCTGAGGCTGCCTGAACCCGACGAGGAGGGCTGGTTGAAAGCGGTGGATCTGCCACACCAAACCTCGTCCGACTTCGGGCAGCGCGGCAACTTTCACTACCCTCAAGATCACTCCGAAGCATCCCAGGGGAAAGCCGTCTGCGCCGATCTGAACAAGGGGGCCGGCAGCTATATTGATTTTGTGTTGGATGTGCGAACACCCGGAACTTACTCGCTGGGTGCGACGCTCTCGCTGGATGGGTCGTGCACCGTGCTCGTTGACGATGTGAGGAACGATGCTGCTCAGGCGGATACCGGATATCCGATGAAAACAGTCGGCACGATCGAGTCGGATAGCGGTGCCCTCAAAGATGTGACAATTGGGGTCGTTACCTTTGATCGGTCCGGACTCAAGCTCATCCGCTTTATGTCCAAGGTCCCAAAACAACAATTGCAGATCGATCGATTGCGATTCGGCACCCTTTAACTCCCCTCAGAGCCAAAACAGCCTCTCCTTGGTCAACGATCTAGTTGTATATATCTGGCTCGGTCGAACCAAAGATGAATTACTCCCGGAAGCCCTTCCCCTTTCTAAACTACCCACCATCTAACTCCCCATGAATCGTCGTAATTTCATAAAACACCATGTGGCCGGAACGGCCATCTTAGCGGCCTCCGGCCTGGTGCATAAGGCGAGCGCCCAGAACTTGCCCTCTACGAATCCGCAAACCCCTGACATTCTGGATGTGGATGTGCTGGTGGTGGGTGGTGGCTCTGCCGGTCATGTGGCAGCTATTCAGGCCGGCAGGATGGGGGCCAAAACCGTTTTGCTCGAACGCAATTCTCAATTGGGTGGAACCACGACTACGGGTGGAGTTAATTTCCCCGGTCTGTTTCACGCTTGGGGGAAGCAATACATCGCTGGAATCGGTTGGGAGCTGGTCGCCAAATCGGTCGAGATCGACGGCAAGGAGTTGCCGAATTTTTCCAAAGTGCCGAAAAGTCATCCACAGCACCAGGTTCGCATCAACGCACACCTGTATGCCTTGTTGGCGGAGGAAGCCTGTTTGGATGCCGAAGTTTCTTTGGCATATTATCAGTTTCCCGAAACGATAAAAGAAACTTCAGATGGCTGGCTCGTCGATGTGGTGGGACAAGGGATACGATACCAATTGCGTTGCCGCCAAATCGTCGATTGCAGCGGGGGTGCTTCCGTTGTCGGTATGCTGGGGTTTGAGCGTCTATGGAGCGACGTTCGCCAGCCGGGGACGCAGATGGTCTCCTTCACGGGATTCGACCGAGCTGTGGTGCAAGAGAATAGGGCGCTCATCCAACAGATGTACGACGAAGCGATCGAAAACGGCAAACTCCAGAAAGGGGATACCTGGAGAGGTAATGCGATGGCACCGATCAGTGGATCTAGTGGTAGCAACCACATCTTTGGCGCCGACTCCTCCACTGCCGCTACGCAAACCCAAACGAATTTAGCCGGTCGGAAGTATGTCCTGCGCATGCTTAAGTTCCTCAAGACGATACCCGGGGGCAAAAACGCCACCATCGACAGAATGATGAATGAAACCGCCAGCCGGGAAACCTTCCGCATCGTGGGAGAGAGCACGGTTACGGTTAACGATTACACTTCGGGTAGGATTTTTGATGACGCATTGAGTTATTCGTTTTACCCGATCGATTTGCACGATGAGCACGGCGTTAAGCCGAAACCGCTTGCTCATGGCAAAGTGCCAACCATTCCTCGCGGCGCCCTCATCCCGAAGGGCTCAAAGAATATTATGGTGGCGGGGCGCTGCCTTTCCAGCGACCGACTGGCCAACTCGGCTGCACGCGTTCAAGCCTCCTGCATGGGTATGGGGCAGGCCGCTGCTGTCACCGCCGTTTTGGCAAGTAGAATGAACACCACGCCTCTAAGCGTGCCGCTCGAAGACATTCGCCAGAACTTGAAAGACCACCAGGCCGTGGTGCCGATCGTCTAATAATTTTCCGGATATTCAAGGTGTCGGAGTCGTGTAAGTAGGTAGAAAATGAATACGAAAAATAAGATCGTGATATTGATGGTGGTCATGACTTTTACGGTCACGGCCGTCTCCGGCTTGTTGGCTTTCTTTCAACCGTTTTCGATATTGGTGGTCGGTCTTCATTCTCTGATGGGGTTCGTTTTTATCGGCCTTATCTTCGGTCATATTAAACAAAACTTCAGAGGCGTGCGGAGGAGCTTCAAGAGTCGCTATGTTATCGGCGCGCTGCTCGTTACGGTCTTGTTGGTTACGCTTTTTTTGGGGCGCCCTAAACCCATCCGAATGATTCAAGGCTTAAGCCACAATGTGGGCGCTGCCCTCGATCGTTTTGAAATGAGAGACGGTGGCATGCGTTACAACTACACGCCGGCTCCCAGCTATAAACTCCAACTCGATGTCAGAGCGGGTGATCGTTATGATGCCGAGAGTCCCCCTGAGATCGCCATTTGGCTCGAAAACCAATCCTCGTATCACATAAAGACACTCCACGGCAGTCAGTCTAAAGAAGAACTCCCTTACTGGAGCTGGAAAGTGGAAGAGTATGAGGAAGCAAAACTCGAATGGGAAGTAGCTCAACAAACGGGCGAAGTAGAAATCGATGCCCTGGCGGGGGCCACACCGAACAGTTCCTTTGATCCCGCGGATTACATTTTACCTGAGAAAAACACGGAACCCTATTACCTGCTCATCGAGGTCAACGAAGCCAAAGACAGGAATGAGTTCCATGCGGATCAACCTTCAGTTATCTACAAAGTGGAAATCGACAACCAGTTCCCCAAAAGTTTCCAGGTGCTCGACATCGTTGGGTATTCGAAATTCGATCCCGATGAAGAAGGCTGGTATGCCTACTACCCGGACGGAACCCTGACCAGTTCCCTGAAGCTGATCGATAGTGCGCTTCTGACCATTGAGCGGTAGGGGTCTGCAGCGATGAGCGATGGGGCGCAGATAGTTCATGACAAAACGGGGTGGGGTTACTGCGGGAATTCTAGAGTGGCGACGGGGAAGGCCAACGGGGTTATTACTTCATGATTATCTCGTTCCTTTCGCCGCTTGAATGGAGGCGAGTTGTTCGCGCATGGATTGGGCAATAGCTGCTTGGTCCAGAATGACATTGGTGGTTTGATAGGGATCGCTGCTAAGGTTGTAGAGCTGTTCTTCGGGGGCATCTGTTTTTCGCTCTCCGTTTACCATATTGTTATTTTCCTGGCCGGCGAAATGAAGGGCGGGGTAACCACCGAAACCGCGGCCTCCTACTTGGGGATTCCCGAACCCTCCACCAGCAGGACCGCTAATATAAACCCAGTCGCCAGAACGCAGGGATAAGTGGGTTTTGCGGAGCGGTGCGAGCACGAGGTGATCGCGAACGATCTTTGCGGTGTCACCGGTCAAAGCGGGCAGAATATTGAAACTATCCGGAGCTTCGTCGTCTCTGAGTTCCTGCCCCGTTACGGCGGCGAGCGTAGCCATCAGGTCAACCGTGGAGATGAGTTGATTTGAAACGCTGCCAGCTGGGATCTTGCTAGGCCAGCGAGCGATGAATGGAACGCGATGACCGCCTTCCCAGGCGTCGAATTTGAAACCGAGGAGATCATCGTTTTGTTGGTGGCCGCGTTTCCATGCTTCCTGACCACCGAGGTTGATCATGCCTCCGTTGTCGCTCGTGAAAATGATCAGGGTGTTGTCCGCCAGTCCCTCCTCCTCCAAGGTGCGAGTCACTTCTCCCACGATCCAGTCCAGCTCGTGCACAAAATCGCCATAGCGACCCGCTTCACTGGTCCCTTGAAACCGGGGATGAGGCGTGAAGGGGTGGTGGATGTTGGTCGTCGGAAAATACAAGAAGAACGGTTCGTCCTTGTGTGTCTTAATCCAATTTACCGCTTTGCCAGCGAGGGTGGTGCCGACCTGATAATCGTCGTAGAGTTGATGGGCTTTTTCAGCGCCGCCAATTTGATCGATATTTCTTTTTTCCTCGATGTCTTTGGTCTTGGCGAGCGTATCGTAGACGAAGGGGTCATTTTCATCGAGTCCGACCACGCGGTGGTTTTCGACATACACAAAAGGAGGGTGGCTGTTTACGACGGGCATACCGAAATAATAATCGAATCCGAGTTCCAATGGTCCGGGCTTAAGTTCGCCATTCCAGTTGGGGGTCTCTTCGCCGAAACCGAGGTGCCATTTGCCAATACACGCCGTGGCATAGCCGTCGTCCTTCATAATATCCGCCACCGTTTTTTTGTTCTCGTCGATGATCAGTCCCACTTTAAGGAACACTGGAGACCAGTGATCGGTCCGGAAGGCGTATTCTCCGGTGAGTAAAATATAACGCGACGGAGTGCATACGGCTGAGGCGGTGTGGGCGTCGGTGAAGCGGCGACCCTCACGAGCGAGCTGGTCGATGTTCGGAGTGTAGATTTTGGTCGCGCCGTAAACGCTGGTGTCACCGTAACCGAGATCGTCGGCGAATATAACGACGATGTTGGGTTTTTGCTGCGCGAAGCCGGGCAGGGCAGTCAGGAGAAAGAGCAGGGTTGTGAGTTGCTTCATGGGATGGGGGTAATTTGAGGCGTTTCTTTCAATTGATGCTGGGGGCTCACTGGGCACCGTTTACGAGTCTCTCACCGTGAGATACCGCCCAATAGTCTGACGTTAGCTCCTTCGGTTTTACCGTCGCCAAGATCCGCGCGGGCGGCGTCAGCAAGGGCCTGGATTTCGTCTACGATTAGCGGATGTTGGTCCGCAACGTTGGTGGTCTCGCCGACATCGGTATCCAGATTGTAGAGACTTAACGGCATCGGATGCTGCGTTCGCTTGGCTCCCGGGATACCGTCACTGCCTTTTTCCCATACCGTGTAGCTACTCGGAAAAATCAGCTTCCACTTCCCCTTGCGCACCGCATTCAAATTGGGAGTCTGGTAGCCTTCGGCCCCAAAAGGGCCGATATCGGCATAGCCCATGTCGTCGCAAAAGATAATAATGAAATTGGGTTTTGAAACCGGACCGGCAACGGCGGGAGAGGCGGTCGAAATCAGTAGGCTGACTAAAACGACCAAGGGAGTGAGCAGGTATTTCATCGGGAAATCGGGGTAAGATTTACTGCGAGAGGTGATGGTAAGGTATTTTGAGAAATCCCTCCACCCCTTTCTCAGCCATATCCAACCCAATTACCTCCCGCCTGAATTACTTCAAAAACGGTTTTAGGTAAACTTCCTAAGCCCCTATTTTTGAACGAGAAGCGCATGAGAATCGATTGAGTGGGAAGGGGATTTCTCACTGAAATCGCACTGGGGCAAATGGTGGCTATTCTCCACCAAGGACCTGCGAAATTGCCATATTCACGGCTGAACATTGCGCCGCGACCCGGGCAGGTATGGCCAAACCAGACGGGGTTTCGAACGTGTAGGACACGTGAGTTTGGTGTTTGAATAGGTAAATGGCTTCAGGCCACGTTTCACGAAGAGCCGGATCATCTTCGGGACGGATGATCGCCTCTTCATCGATGGCCCGGCCGTAGATTTCCCTCCCTTGTTCGATGGGAACGTGCTGACCGGCAGCAGCGCGGATCGATCGCGCGAATTCGCGCTTAAGATCGCGGGATAGCTCGTAGAGATAGAATCCTTGGGCCTCCCAGTCCTCGTGAAGGCACAGCGTTAAATCGAATCGCGGCTGTTTTTTGAGCCAGTTGATGCGAGCGACGACTTCGGCTGAGACAGGAGCGAGGTAGTCGCGATTGAGATCAATGCCTTCTGCGTTCTCGCGCTGGGCCTTCAAAAAGCCGGTGGGATTGAGCATGGGAACGAGAAACCATTTCGCTCGGCTGTCGAAATAGTTCTGCTCGAGTAAACTAAGTAAGGCCTCGGATGGCGCAGGTTCGTCGCAGTGGACACCACTCGAAATGTAGATCCGAGGGTGAGGCCCCGGGGAGCGCCGGGTGAATGCAAACAACGGGAAATCGCCCCGATATCCCATCAACTCTTCGCGGAACCCTTGTTGGGCTGCCATCTCCCGGAAGCGAGCAAGCAACTGCGCGGGATCCAGCGGGCAGGCTTTGACAGGGGGCATCCTGACGTTCTTGCTGGCCGATCCCGTTTCGCTCAAGTCGGGATTCAATTATTCTCTATGTCACAAGTTCGCGTTCGTTTTGCTCCCAGTCCCACTGGATTCTTTCACATCGGTAGTGCCCGCACGGCATTATTCAACTGGTTGTATGCCCGACACACTGGCGGTAAGTTCGTGTTGCGGATCGAGGACACCGACAAAGAGCGCAACAGCGACACGTTCCTAGAGGTGATCTATTCCAGTCTACGTTGGCTGGGGATGGATTGGGATGAAGGCCCGGGCGCCGGCGGCGATTGTGGCCCTTACCGCCAAAGTGAGCGTGATGCGATCTACCAAGAGTATATCGAGAAACTTAAGGCGAGTGGCCGACTCTACGAAAAAGAGGGCGCGCAGTGGTTTAAGATTTCAGGCGAACCGCAAATCATTGAAGACGAAATTCGTGGGCGCGTAGAACGCACCGAAGAAAAGGATTTTGTGGTCGTGCGTTCAAACGGCTCACCGGTGTTCCACCTCGTTAATGTGATCGATGACATCACCATGGGCATCACGCACGTTATCCGCGGCGAAGATCATTTATCGAATACCAGCAAACATGCGGAGCTATTCAAGGCCCTGGGCGCGCCACTGCCGGTCTTTGCCCACATCCCATTGATCCTGCGTCAGGATGGGCCGGGTAAGATGTCGAAGCGTGATCAAGGAGCTTTGGTGGCGGACTACCAAAAACGCGGCTACTTGCCCGAAGCGGTGGTGAACTTCCTCTGCTTGCTCGGTTGGAATCCGAAGGATGATCGCGAAAAACTATCCATTACTGAAGTGGTGAAGCTGTTTGGTTTCCCCGGAGTGAATCAAAGCAATGCGCGATTCGACGACCGCAAGATGGCGCATCTCAATATGTCGTATCTGTTGGAGTTGGCTCCGGCAGTTTATCTCGAAAAGGCGAAAGCCCATTTTGCCCAAACCCCAGAGTTTGCTGTGATCATGCAGCAGGCGGACGATTCGCATTTCGCTGAGGTCATTGCGATCAGCCAACCCAAGGTTAAAGCGATCGAGGAGTTACCGGCCTACACCTCGTATTTTTTCAACGATGAGCTGGTTTGGAATCCGAAAGCGGTGAAAAAAACTTTCAAGAAAGGTGAACCCTTGGTTCGTCTCGCAGAACTCGTTGAACACCTCGATACTTTAACATCGTTGGGCAATGAAGAGTCCGTTGAGGAGTCGATTAAAGCCATGGCCGAATCGAAGGATAACGGATTTGGCGATTACCAAGCAGTCGCTCGACTCGCCGTGACGGGCACGAATGCCGGTCCGGGGTTGACCCAGATTTTTCGCGTTTTAGGAAAAGATAAAGTGCTGGCGCGTATGCGGCAATTCCTGGCCAGCCCGCCAAACGTCGAAGGCTGATCGATTTATTCCGGGGCGGAGGAACTTGCGTAGACTTCGATCCAGTCGAGCCGAGATGAAGCTCGGCTGCCCGCGCCGATCATCAGGTCGGTGAAGCCGATCTGCGTGACGCAAGATAGATCTGGATCAATCAGCACCGGGTGTTTCTCGGCGATCAATTCCATGTTCAATTTTCGCCACTGGATGTTTGCGATGATGAATTCACGTTCGCGCCAATCGTTGGATGCGGCATCTCCCACGTCACTGACTAGCCAATCCCCATTTTGTAGTTGGATGATGATGCGCAGCACCCGGAAGCCCGATTGTTTTGCCCGCCAACACACCTTGCTCTGACCGCGAAGATCGAATGCTCCGGAATGCGGTTCGAGCGATACCGCCCAGTTGCTCGAGACACATAAACCAGACCAAATGTAGAAAGGATCGTCGGCCGGC
>TARA_B110000483_G_scaffold242922_1_pt1 | contig 10453 bp, 9 predicted proteins | sample TARA_B110000483 | Tara Oceans TARA_B110000483 (sample SAMEA4398176) | marine metagenome | biome: Polar Biome; feature: [SRF] surface water layer (ENVO:00010504); material: water (ENVO:00002006), including particulate matter (ENVO:01000060) such as... | depth 5 m
AAATCTATAATAGCCAAATATACTAAACCCACTTGTTTTTGTTTAAGATAAATTCTTAAAGATAATAAAAAAATAATTGTTGCTTCAGCAAAAAAATGGCTACTCAAAAAATTTAATAAGTAACTAGAAAAAAAAAAGAGAAAAATACCAAAGAGTAAAATATTACTTTCTACTTTTTTTTCATATGATTTGTAAATTAATAGCGAAGAAGATAAAAATAAAAAACTTGGAAAAAATGAAATAATTAATTCTGTAGTAAATTTTAACTCATTTTCATTTAAAGAAAAAAAAATATTTAAAAAATTAATAAATTTAATTAAATAACTTAATAAAAAAATAAAAATATAATTTCTTGATATAAATGGTTCAATTCTTAAAAATTCAGGATCTCCTATATATTCATTTAATTGTTCGGAACTTAATATATTGAATTGTCCTATTGAAAGATCATAATCAAGAGGAATCTTGGCCAAAAAGTAAACTTTCTCAAAATCACCTGCAATACTTCCCGGAAAGAATATAATTGTGGTTAAAAATAGTAAAATAATGATATAAGAATTTTTTTTTAAAAACATGAATAGATTAGTAAAAGATAGTTTAACAATTATAGTACCATGTTTCAATGAAGAATCAAATCTAAGTAAATCTTATCAAGAAATAAAAAAATCTTTAAAAAAAAGTAGGATTAGAAAATATGAAATTATTTTTATTGATGATTGTTCAAATGATAATACTCAAGAAGAAATAAAAAAGATTTTAAAGACAAATAAAAATACTAAGTTAATTATTAATAAAAAAAACTTAGGATTAGGTGTTTCAGTATTAAGAGGTTTTAAAACTTCTAAATTAAACTATTGCACATACGTCCCTGGTGATAATTCCCATCCAAGCAAAGGATTAAGTATGATTTATAATAAAATAGACCCTCTGGGTACAATTATTATTCCATTTGTCGCAGATAAGTCATCTAGAAATATTTTTAGAGTTATTCTTTCAAGTTCCTATACAAAAATTGTCAATTTTATTTTCAGATTAGATATTCCATATTATAACAGTCTATGTGTTTATCCTACAAAACACGTAACTAAATTAAAATTAATATCAACAGGTTTTTCATTTCAATCTGAAATATTAATTAGATTATTAAGAAAAAATTTGAAGTATAAATTGGTCAATACAATCATAAAAGAAAATAGACAATTTTTCACTTCTGCTGTGAGCTTAAAAAGTATAAAGTCAGTTATTCTATCAATTATCAAATTAAGAGTAAAAATTTAATGACAAAAAAAATTTTAATATTAGGTGCTGGACCAAGTGGATTATCCGTTGCTTATGGTGCAAAAAAAAATAATTCAGAAATTGATATTAAAGTTATTGAAAAAAAAAATCAGGTAGGTGGTTTAGCAGGTAGTTTTAAATCTGATGATGATTTTATAGATTATGGACCTCATAGGCTTGCAGTTCAGAACAGTATCATAAAATCTATAGCTGAAAGTTTATTAGAGTCGAATTTAATAATTAATAAGTCACAACATGGAGTAGAATTTAAAGATAAACTTTATCAATTTCCTCCAAAAATTAAAGATTTGCTAAATATAAAATCAATTTTAATAATTTACAAATTAGTTATCAGCTATATTTCTGGAAAATTTCATTGGTTTATAAATAGATACAAAAATGAAAATTTTAATGAGTATATTTTACATCAATTTGGAAATTTTTTTTTAAATGAAATTGCAAAACCTATGAGCAATAAAGTTTGGGGAGATAGTGATAAAATTGACCCAAACTTTGTTACACAGAGATTTTCAATGGTTAAACCGTTTGAAATATTTAAACAGTTTATATTTCCAAGTCCAAAATTAAATCCCTCAACTTTTTACTATCCAAAATTTGGTGGATTTCAAGCAATATGGGATGCCATGAGTGAAAAGCTAAAAAATAATAATGTAGATATTTGCCTTAATTCGTTTCCAACCAAAATTATTATTGAAAATGAAAAAATTATTAAAATTCAATATAAAGAAGATGATAATATTAAAACAATTGATACTTTGAATACTTCAGTAGTGTCAACAATACCAATACTTAATTTAGTTAAAATCATTGATCTAAAAAGTGACGAGTTGGTTGAAATGGCAAAAAAAATTAGAGTTAGATCTATGTATTTGGTCGTTATGAAGTTTAATCAAAACCAAACCTTACCATACAGAACTCTAATTTTTCCTGAGAAAAAATTTATATTTAACAGAATTTTCGAACAGAATCTTTATAGCCAGGATAGTGTTAAAACTGACAGATCAGTAATAGTTGCTGATATTACCTATGATAGAAATGATAAGAATTACGAGGATGAAAATAAAATTCTTGAAAAAACTAGAGAGCAAATAAGTAAATTAGATTATATTGATATGACCAATTTAATAAATATTGAATTAAAAAAAGTTGAATTTGCATATGTATCTCCAGAAATAGAGACTAGAAAAAACTTTGATTTAATTAGAAAAGAATTAGAAAAAATTGATAATTTGCATTTGCTAGGTAGATTTGGGGTTGGCGATTATGATAATAGTGATTATGCTATAATAAATGGATTAAATTTGTCAGACTTATTAACATCAAAGATTACTTCCATAGATTATAGTTTAAAAAAATCTAAGTCTACTGATTCAAAAATTGTTGGTTAGGTGAGATATTCAATAAAATACATGAATTCTCCAGAGTTTTTTCTTTTTTGAAATTTAATTGAATTAATTTTTTATCATAAAATTCACTACAATTTTTAAATACAATTATATATTTTGTTTTAATTAGATCTTTTGAATTTTCAAAATTTGAATATATAATATTATCTTGAATATTTGATAAGCTAGGTATGTTTAGAAATTTAAGAATATAATAGTTTGTAGCTATTTTTTCATTTTTAGTCATTTTTTTTTCGCTAAAATAATCAACTATGACTCTATTCAAAGCTGGATTAATGTCATCTGGATCAGTATTTATATTTATTTTTTTATATGTAATACTATTTAAAAATTCAGAATAATTTTTAATATTGTTATTAAATATTAATATTATTAAAAAAATAATTGTTAAAAATGTCATAATTATTTTTTTTTTCGATAAAAATGTTTTTTTATAGAATAAAATTAACTCAATAATATTTTTATATCCAAATAAAATTATAAAAAAATATAATGGGTAAAGATATCTTATTTCATTAGACATCATAAATATCCAGAACACTAAATAAGGAACAATAAAAGAATAAGTAAAAGTATTTTGAATTTTATTTTTTGTGAACAATAGAGCTATAGTTGGTATAATTAAGAAATCAGGATATTTACCCAAAGCGTAAGTAAATCTTGTGTTTAAACTTAGGAATTCCTTGGAGTGAGCTGCCCTATTATGAAAATCTTCATCAAAACTTATTAATCTTATTACTTCTATAAATGCACCTTTAAAATTAGGATCATAAAAAAAATTATAGATATAGTATGACAAAAATACACTAATAAATATTAACAATGATTTAAAAATAATATTAAAATTAAAATAGTAATTTTTTAATTGTTTTTGAAAGTAAAAATAAAAAATAACAGTTGTTAATGAAATTATCCAAGATTGCTCTTTAGTTAAAAAGTTAAATAATAAAATTATTACAAAAACATATAGTATGTTTTTACTCCTTAAATTATATTTATTTTCTATTTCATCATAAATAAAAATTAAAAAAATTAAAAATCCTAAAATTTGGGGAATCTCTAAATACCCCGATGTTGAAAAGGAATATGTATTAGATAAAATAAAATTTAATCCAATTAACCCAGAAAATAAAAAGATTATATTCTTAGAACTTATTGCAAACCCTAAAGTTCCTATGAAAATATAAAAGGGCACTAAAATAAAAATAATCTTTGCAAAAGGTTCAAAGTAAACGTTATTAAAAATAATATAAATAAGCGAAACATTTGAAAACCAAAGTTGCGGTTTTAAAAATTGTGATCCAGGTATCTCACCATTAAACCATGAGGCTGCATGTTGGGAGTAATTATGCAAAACATCTCCCATATCAAATATCTGTAAATAGCCATTAGTTTCCTCTTTAATAAAAGGAATATAATTTACAATTAAAATTCCACACAAAAATAAACACATATAAAATATAAATTTATTTGTTAAATTTTTACTAATTAATAAATTAAAATCATAAATTGTGTTTTTTAAATTTATTTTTATATATTGATAAATATTTTTCCAAAAAGTTATTATAATTAAAAATTCAATAAAAATTAATATCCAAATTATATAAGAGTTATAAATACCAAAGACAGTTAAAGAGAAAATAATACAGTAATTTATTACTAGAGAAGTTGCTAAACAATTTAAAATTAATGAAAAAAAATTAATTTTATATTTAAAAAAAAAATTAACTAAAAATCCTGGAATTAATAAAACTTGTAATATAGCGAAAGGAAAGATTAGATAAAATAATTTTGAAAATATTATATTAGAGAAAATTGACATGAAGTGGTTCTTCATCATTAGCTGGTGCTATTTTCTTTTCACCTTTAATATGATCATCTAAAGCTTTACTTACATAGTGTTGTATTGGTAATGTTCCCATCATTGTTTGAGCATCGAAACTTGGTGATGCTAAATAATCCATAATTTTCCAGTATTTCTCTGATTTAAATATATCCTTAAATTTTTCATCCACATAATTTCCTATATGTAATTTTGAATATCTTGCATTAAAAAACATTCCTGATGGAGCCACAAGTCCGCTACCACTTATTTGAAGTAAAAATTGAGGACCATAAAACCTTTTATAGGTTGGTTTTCCTTTGTCTTTAATTTTATCCCATTTAACAATTACTTTTGTAGTCTCGTTACCAAGGCTTTCAGCTTGATCTAAGAGTTCATACATGTCTTCATATTTCGAATAGTCCACACCCAAGGTACCAAACTCATCATCAGAACAGTGTTTAATAACTCCATAGTCAACTCCAAGATCAACAGCTAGTTTAGCAAATGGTATTATTTCATCTTTAAATTCTGGCATTAATACCATCTGTATTCCTAGCGTAACTTTTAAATTTAATTTTTTTTTTAGCTCAACAGCGTATTTGATATTACGCATGGCTCTATCAAAGACTTCGGTATGTGTTGCATCTTTAAACATTATTCTTGAATAACCTTCGGGTGTTCCTGCGGCACAAGTAAACCTAACCCAAGTTAAGTGAGGTAAAACTTGATCAATTTTCTCGGGATCCCATTCCCATCCATTCGTAGCATTTCCAACATCAATTCCTATATTCGCAGCATGTTCAATAAAAGGGACATAGGCTTTTGACAAAGTACTTTCACCATCAGAAATAAGAGAAACTGCCTTCACTCCAACTTCTGCAAAATCATCTAATAAATCTAAAGCTTGTTTTACTTTTATTGTCGATCTTTCTTGGGGCTCTTGAACCATTGCGTAGCAAAATGAACACATCGCTCCACATGCCCGTGTTAATGCCATATCAACACTTATTGGAGCAACTCGTTCACCATTTTCCCATGCCTGAACTCTATCATAATGATAAGAAAGTTTATGCGAGTCTAAAATTAATTTTCCTTCTTTGGTATCAATTGAATTATTACTAAATTTATTGTTTTGATTTTTATAAGATTCCATATTTTTTTATTATTAGTCTACTGTTTTGAATTTTATTCCCCTTAGGTTTCTTAGTTTACTTTTATCTCCAATAGGTTCTAGCCATATAGTAATACCTTTATCAATAGAGTTTTTTAACAAATCTTCCAGATCTAATAATAGCACACCTCTTTCATTTGCAGGTATTGATTTTTCAATTTTAAGAATTGTTTGACCTTCTTCGCTTGAGCTTATTACTTCAAAACCCTCATATAAAGAGTTTGATCTTAATTCTTTATCGATCAAATTTGTCCTTTCTTTTTCAGACTTTTTCTTCCAATCTGAAGATGTTAAAGGACTTTCTGCAAGTGCATACTCTTTGTCTATATAATTTATCATAAAAAAATATCTATAAATATTACTATAAGGTTTATTTGCTAAATTTGAAGTATTAATAATTAACTTAACTTAATTCTTATAGAACTTATTTACTAAATTTGAAATACTAATAATCTGTTTTTTTTGTAAAAATTGATTTATTGGCAAAGAAAGTATTCTTTTTGACTGATTTTCTGTATTGGGCAAACTTCCTTTTGGATATCCAAGATTCTTAGAACACTCCTGTAAATGAATTGGAGAAGGATAATGTATAGCAGTAGCAACACCATTTTTCTCTAGATATTTTTTTAGCTCATCTCTTTTATCAACTTGAATTACAAATGTATGATAGGTATTAAATTGATGTTTATTTTCTTTTGGAAAAAAAACTTTATCTAAGTTTAAATTATCTAAATATATTTTTGCATTATCTCTTCTAATCTTTATAGTTTTTTTTAGATCTATTAATCTAAAATTTAATATTGCAGCTTGAAGGCTATCCATTCTAGAAACATAACCAAAGTTTTTAACGTTATTTCTATCATCCTCCATTCCATGAGACCTAAGGTTTCTTATTTGATCATAAATTTTTTTATTGCCAGTTGTTAAAAACCCCCCATCACCAGATGCATTTAGATTTTTTAATGGATGAGTTGAAAAACAACCAACTGTTCCCCATGCCCCTGACATTTTATCTTTATATTTTGATAAAATTGATTGTGCACCGTCTTCAATAACTGGAATTTTGTATTTTTTAGATATTTTCATTATTTTGTCCATAGCGCATAGTCTTCCTGTTAAATGAACAGGCATTATAGCCTTCGTTTTATTTGTAATTTTTTTTTCAATTTTGTTTTCATCTATATTCTGATCATCCTTTACATCAACAAAGACAGGCTTTGCTCCAAGATGAACTATTACTGCTGTGGAGGCTATAAATGAGTTGGCAGGTGTAATGACTTCGTCTCCCTTTCTAACCCCCAATAAATGCAATCCGAGAGTTAAAGCATCAGTTCCACTATTTAAAGAAACACAATATTTTGTTTTGCAAATAGTAGAGATGTTTTTTTCAAACTTTTCAACCTCATCACCACCAATCCAATTTCCAGAAGATAAAGTTTTATCAATTACTGATAATAATTTTTTTCTCTCTGATTTATATTGTTTTATAATATTAACAAATGGGATTTTCATTTTAAGAATAAAAGTCTTTAACACACTTTATAACATAATTCATTTCCTTCTGTGATAAATGTTGATCACATGGAAAACTTATAATAGATTTGGCATGTCTATCTGAAACTGGAAAGTCGCCCTTTTTATGTTTTAAAAACTTCATTGCAGTTTGTCGATACATAGGAACTGGATAATGAATTTTAGCTTCGATCCCCATTTTTTGACAATATTTTAAAAGCTCATCTCTTCTTTCTGCAAAAACTATATATAAGTGATAAACAATTTTATAATTTTTTATTCTCGGTGGAATCGAAATACCTTTAATTTTTGATAAATTCTTATCATAAAAACTTGCATTTTTAATCCTCTGATCTGCAATTTTTTTGGCACTTGGTATTAGCCAATTTCCAACAACAGCCTGCAAGGTATCTAGTCTTGAGTTATAACCACATATTTCAACATTATCACGATCTATAAGGCCGTGATTTCTCAGTAGCTTTAATTGTTCATAATATTTTTTATTACTCGTTACGATTACACCACCGTCAGACCAAACATTTATATTTTTTAAAGGGTGAAGTGAGAATGCCCCAAAGTCACTCCAAGTACCTGAGTTTTTTTTATTTATTGAAGCCAAAATAGATTGGCAAGCATCTTCAACTATGGGTAAATTATATTTTTTTGATATTTTATTTAATTTAATCATATCAGTCATGTAACCAGTAAAATGAACTGGAACAATTGCTTTTGTTTTTTTTGTAATTTTTTCTTCTATTAAATTAACATTCATGCAAAAACTATCATCACAATCAACAAATATCGGTACTGCACCTAATTCACAAATAGCACCAACAGTTGCAACAAAGGTATTTGCAGCAGTTATTACCTCATCACCAAATTTTATACCTAGGGCCTTTAAACTTAATTTAATAGCATCAGTTCCTGAATTTACACCAACCGCATATTTAGTCCCTATAAGCTTAGCAAATTTTTTTTCAAATTTTAAAAGTGGCTTACCAAGAGTAAAATCTCCTGTTTTTACAAATTTTTTTAATTCTACCCAAAGTTCTGGGCAGTTATCAAATTGTTGTGATAAGTATGAATATCTAACTTTCATTAAAAAGGTCCTTTAAAGTTTAAATCCGGAACATCTACCGGAATATTTGATTTAATTAATTTTAATAACTTTATTTTATTTTTGTTTTTATTTAAAATATCCAAAACAGCACAGAGAATTGTTTTTTTATTAGGATAATAGTTTTTTGCTAAAAATCTTGAAGATGGTGTAGGTATAAAGGGCAAGCCCATTCTAACAGGTTTTGCCTTGAGGCTTCCTATACAATTTTCTGATATTTGACTGATGATCTCTGCCCCAAGACCAAATTTTTTAAATCCACTGTCTATCACAAGAATTCTTCCTGTTTTTTTTACAGAATTAATTATAGTTTTTGTTTGTAAGGGTTGAATTACATTAAGATCAAATAGATCAAATGAAATAGATTCATTATTTAAAATTTTTTGTATTTCTATTACTTCTAGTAGATTATATCCATTAGCTACTATTGTTAAATTTTTTCCTGTTCTGATTTTTCTTATTTTATTAATATTTTGTTTATAATACTTTTGTGGAACATTACCTTTAATGTTGTGTAGCCACCTGTGTTCTAAAATTACGACAGGGTTTGGATCTTCAATTGCCGAAAGCATCATACCTTTAAAATCTTTGGGAAAAGTTGGCATTAATACTTTTAAGCCAGGTATTTGTGCAAATAAGCTATCTAAAATTTGTGAGTGCATTGGGCCTTGCCCCCATCCACGTCCGATAATCATTCTGATAACAAGGGGAACTGTATGCTTGGAGTTAGATACAAAAAATGCTTTAGCACAATTATTTATGATTTGTTCTAAGGCTAATAAAGCAAAGTCTACTCTTTGATGTATTTGTATAGGTCTTAAACCCATCATGGCACTACCGATGCATAAGCCTGTCATCGCATTTTCTGAAATAGGAGTTTCAACCACTCTTCTTTTCCCAAAAATTTTTTTTAAGTTTCTAGTTGTACCAAATATTTCTTTAGGATCGTTTACACCCTCACCAATAACATAAACTTTCTTGTCTTTTTTCATAGACATTATTGTTGCTTCATTGATGGCCTCACTTGCTGTGAGGATTCTTTTTTTAGGCATATAATTTTATTTTTTCTAACTTAGTTCCTGAAAATTTATTTTTTTTACTAGTTTCAAAAATTTTATTAATATCTTTTTTATATTTTAGTTTTATTTTATCTATTTGATTTTTACTAAAAATACTTTTTGTTTTTATAATTTTTTCAATTTTATCTAAGGGATCATTTTCACTCCAGTATTTTGTAATTTTTGGATTCCTATAATTTAAATAGTCATCAGAGTGTGGACCACAATGCTCATACATTCTATAGGTATCTAATAGAATAAATTGAGGTTCTTGTAGAGCTCTTATTTGTTTTATAATTTTTTTTGTTTTGTTAAAAATATCTACTGCATTATTTCCATTTAAAAAATGAGTTCTTATACCAAAAGATTTTGATATGTTTTTTATTAGATTATCAGGCTGTCTTTCTTTAATATTTGTAAAACAAGAAAATAAATTATTTTCACATATAAAAAGTACAGGCAAAGATAATATCTTTGCATAATTTAAACTTTCATAAAAAACACCTTCTTCTATTGCGGCGTCCCCAAGAAAAATGACTGCTATGTTTTTTTCTTTATTATATTTAAAAGAAAAACCAGCACCAACACCAACTGGTATAGCGCTAGAAACAATTGGTACACTTGATAAAATACCTTTCTTTTGGTCAAATAAATGCATTGAACCACCTCTACCACCGCTACACCCGTGTGAATTTCCATAAAACTCATTTATCATTTTATCAACATCACCACCTTTAGCTAGATAATGCGCGTGACATCGGTGATTACTAACTATTTGATCTTTATCATTAAGGTTTTGACATACACCAACGGCTATAGCCTCCTGTCCAATTGATAAATGTATTGGACATCTCATTTCTTGATCTTTATACTTTTTTGAAATTGTCTCTTCTATGATTCTGATTTTTAATATGTCTAAATAAATTTTTTCTATATCTTTATCACTAATCATTTATTAAAGAATTAAGTTTGTTCTTAATTATTTTGATATTATAAAAATTATCATCGTTAAAAGTATTTATTAATTTTTTTTGTGAAAATGCATCTACGAGATCATCAATAGCA
>TARA_B110000483_G_scaffold200690_1_pt1 | contig 10448 bp, 9 predicted proteins | sample TARA_B110000483 | Tara Oceans TARA_B110000483 (sample SAMEA4398176) | marine metagenome | biome: Polar Biome; feature: [SRF] surface water layer (ENVO:00010504); material: water (ENVO:00002006), including particulate matter (ENVO:01000060) such as... | depth 5 m
AATCCATAAGATACTTGAGCGTCGGTAGCTGCATAAATATGCGGTACCCCCCATTGATCTCGTATGATTTCAATTTGATCAGGATGCCATTGTGCTGATATTTCCAAGGAAATAACTAATAATAAAAGTACTAAAAAGTAATCTCTAGCCATTTATGTTGAATAATGTTTTTCTCAGAGCGTTGAAATAATAATTTTTAATATACGAAACCCCCTTGGATTACAGATCATAAAAAATTTAATCTTGTTAAAAAATCTGTTATGAGTCATAATGAATATTTAATTTGAATTTTTTTTGAATGCCCTGATCTAAACTATTCGGAAATTCCCAGAAAGTACTCAAAAATTCAATTCACTTCAACGTTCTTGATCGCGAGTTCATCCACTTCAATTGAACCTGCCCAAATACACATCGTTTTACTGGTTTCAAGCATTGCTGGAAAGCCTGCTATTTTAGTTTGTTCGGCGGCCGGATTCCAAAGCATAATTGGAATTGGAATACACGATGATGGAATAAATACAGGAGCAGGACCCACTATTTTCCAATTCATGGGATTGGCAGGTGACTTACATTTTCCAAAAGCAGGGATATTGAGAAAGGGTATTAGGTCCATAGCTGTAGCCACGGGGTTACCCTGTACACTTAAACCTATAGGCAGTATCGTCATTTCTTTAGGTTCTTCACCAAAGGAACATTTTAACTTGGCACCCTTACAGACACATTTTGGCATACTAGTGGATTGTTTTAGTTTTTAATGATGCTTTAAAATGAAACTCCTTAATCAAATTTTTAATGTTTTTTTTTGCAGAAATGAGTTTAAAGTAAATTTATGATAAATGATTGTAAAAGGCATGAAGGCTTTAAAATAGTTGAATGTTTTTTTTGATTTAAAATTTTAAAATGTCCAAAGGATTATTAAACCCTGGCAACATTTTTCTTTACCACGACATTAGTAATCATGACCTCTCTTAATTAAAGGCATAAGTGGCTTATAATATGTTAAAAGCGATCATATTATCAATATCTTTATATATTGAGTTTAAAAACAACTTTAATATGATTGCCACAACTAATTTAATAAAAAAATTGTTATGGAGATTAGGTACTATTAAAACTTGTTCAATTTTAATTAAACTACACGCAATAGTTGAAGAAAAAAAAGAAATTAGCCATTGCAGGCGCCTCGGGATTTATAGGCAGATGGTTCATTGAAACTTATAAGGATGATTATCATATCATTGCCCTCTCACGAAAAAAAATAGCCCCTTCAAATTCAGATATTGAATGGAGAACGGTAGACTTATTTTCAATATCTAGTAGTATCGACGCCCTTGAAGGTGTGGATTATGCACTTTATTTAGTCCATTCCATGCAACCCTCTACGCGGTTAAATCAGAGTAATTTTGAAGATACCGATCTGTTGCTTGCTGATAATTTTTCTAGAGCCGCTGAAGCCTGTTCGCTCTCGCATATTGTATACGTAGGCGGTATCCTCCCAAAAGATAATTTGAATATTTCAAGGCATTTACAATCGAGATATGAAGTAGAACGCGTGCTAGGGTCTCGTCAAACCCCAATTACTCCCATTCGTGCAGGCATCATCATTGGACCCGGGGGATCGTCATTCAATATTGTTAAAAAATTAGTAAAAAACTTACCCGTTATGGCCTGCCCTAGTTGGACAAAGTCCAACAATCAACCCGTAGACTTAAGGGTGGCTCTAGCTTGTATTCAGCATACCCTTGGAAATACGAGCTTGTATGGGCGTCCACTCGAAATAGGAGGTGAACAAGTCGTTCAGTATATGGATCTGTTAAAATTAACAGCGAAAGAAATGGATAAAAAAAGATGGATCTTTTCCGTACCTTTTTTTTCATTGGGTATGTCCAAATTATGGGTGGGCTTGTTCAGTGGGTCAAGTCCTAATTTTGTATCTCCATTGATAGAAAGTCTGAGACATGATATGACGTTGAAAGAGCAAGATTTTCTATCCGTTTTTCCAAAATTTTCCTTAAAAGAAACCATTAAAAGAGCGCTTGATACAACAGTTATCATCCCAAAAATACCTCAGGGCGTTGCCCCAGTTAAAGATAAAAATACGGTAAGAAGTGTTCAAAGAATTGCCAATCCTGGCAAAAAAACTTCACTTTGGGTAGCGAAAAAATATCCTGTCTGGTTGAGTGACATGTTTGGAAAAATTATTGATTCCAAAGAAGATGAAAAAATATTAAAATTTACTCTTTTAGGCCTTCCGTTATTACAATTAGAGTACATAGAAAACAGAAGCGATCAAAATCGGCAGCTTTTTTATATCACCGGGGGTTTGTTATCCAAGCGGAGCAATACCGGATGGTTAGAATTTAGATCTATTTTAGATGGTGAATACATCATTACAGCCATTCATGAATTTGTCCCTCGATTACCTTGGATCATCTATAAATATACTCAGGCCAAAGCCCATTTGTATGTGATGGGACAATTTGAAAAATACCTCTCGTCATTTCAGCCTCAAACTGATAAATAAGTTAAACTTCTTTGTGATACCTTACGGCCTATCTCGGAATATAAAATGAATAAATAAACATGAAACAGACGCAAAATTTCAAAAATCATACGATTTTTCTCAAAGGATTTCATGGACTCTTATTTGTTGGAATATTGGGATTGGGTGGGGGTGGTATAAGTTATCTACTTCAAGGCGGTGCTGATGCCACTTATCCAGCTACGCTCTTCATACTGATATCTCTTTTATTATCTATCATCATGTGGTACCTCAGAATATTCCCCTTGAAAGCCCAAGATCGGGCCATTAGAGCTGAGGAAAACCTAAGACATTATGTGCTTACGGGTAAGTTATTACCACCAACGCTCAAAATTTCTCAAATTGTGGCCCTTCGCTTTGCCCCAGATGACGAGCTTTTAAATCTGATCGAACAAACGCTAGATAAAAATCTTACCAAAAAGGAGATTAAAAAGGAGATTAAAAATTGGAAACCAGATGACTATAGGGTCTAGAGAAACTAAGATTTATAGAGTCATGTAACTTCGGCAGTCTCTTTTTCTACCACGAACATTGCAAAAACGGCGGCTATGAGCAGTGAGACACCTCCCATCATTAAGGCAAATATGGCTTGTGAATCAAATAGGTTCTTAACAATAGGGCCACCAATGATCCCACTGACTATTTGAGGGACCACAATGAAAAAATTAAATATTCCCATGTAAATTCCCATTTTAGTCAAGGGTATCGTTCCCGCCAAAAGTGCATAAGGCATGGACAAAATACTGGCCCATGCCATCCCAACAAAGGCCATGGAGAGGATCAACATGATCGGATCTTGGACAAAATAGATCGACAATAATCCGAGTCCACCGGCCGTCAAAGCAATACTGTGCGCCTGTTTTTTCCCAATCTTTTTGGCTATTTTGGGCAGCAACAATGCAAAACCAGCAGAAACGGCATTGTATACACCAAAAATAATCCCTACCCAATTGCCTGCTTCATTGAAAAGAGGCGAACTACTATCTTCAATATCAGTACCATAGATATGTTGAGCAATGGCGGGTGTTGAGTAGACCCACATACAAAACAAGCCAAACCAACTAAAAAACTGGACCCAGCCGAGCTGTTTCATCGTTTCAGGCATTTGTTTAAAACTGGTAAAGATATTCATCAACCCCCCATGTGTTTCTTCGACTTCTTGCGGGTTAAAAGACAGCAATTCTGCAGGACTGTATTCTTTGGTCTTGATAACGGTCCACAGGATAGAACCCACCAAGACCACCGCTCCAAAATAAAAACTATAAATGACGTTGTCAGGCACCTCACCGGGCAACACCGTTTGTGAAACGCCAAAAAAGTTAACCAAGATGTAAGGCAACCAAGAGCCCACCACCGCACCAATACCTATCAATGTGGCTTGAACAGAAAAACCTGTGGTGTTTTGTTCTTCTGGAAGCATATCCCCTACCAATGCCCGAAAAGGTTCCATCGCAATATTAAAAGAGGCGTCCATAATCATCAACATACCCGCACCAATCATGATCGGTGGAATGGCTACAGCCAAGACCCCAGCATTAGGCATAATACATAAGGCGATGGCTGCCAGCAATGCTCCCGTTAAAAAGAAAGGTTTTCTACGACCAAACCTACTCCAAGTTTGATCACTGTAATGACCTATGATGGGCTGTACGATAAGACCTGTGATCGGAGCCGCGAGCCAAAACCATGACAAACTTTCAATATCAGCACCAAAGTTCTGTAAAATCCTACTCGCATTGGCATTCTGGAGTGCAAAGCCAAATTGAATGCCCATAAACCCCATGCTCATATTCCAAATTTGCGCGGTAGATAATTTTGGTTTTTTCATATGAAAACAATATTAATTAAGATTTTTATTTTGGTTTTTTTCTGAATTTCCAAAGATGTTAGCACTGAATAAATCCTATCCTGATCGCAACAAATACTACGCCACTATTTTAAATGATAGAAAACCCTCAGTTTTGAAAATTTAGCAAAATGAATGCTCTAATGATCCTCAAAATATAGAATTATTTATAATAAACCATTATTATTTAATTCAATGCAATCAACGAAAAATCTAGAATTTATCAATTAAATTTGCAAATTATTATTTTTATATAAAACCTTAAGCCTATGCAATTCAGACCTGGTGTTTTAACTGGACCCGAAGTAACCGAACTTCTTAATCACGCAAACGACAACAAGTTTGCCTTACCTGCCGTCAATGTGACTGGTTCAAATACTATCAATGCGGTACTTGAAACAGCCAAAGCAGTCCAATCACCAGTAATGATTCAATTCTCAAACGGAGGTGCACAATTTCATGCTGGAAAAGGCCTTTCTAACAAGGATGAGGCTTCGGCAATAGCAGGTGCCATAGCAGGTGCTCACCACGTACACCACATGGCTGAAAAATATGGTGTCTCAGTTATCTTGCATACCGATCATGCCGCTAAGAAATTACTTCCCTGGATTGATGGATTACTTGACGCAAGTGAATTGCATTTTGAAAAAACGGGTGCCCCTCTTTACAGCTCGCATATGTTGGACCTTTCTGAAGAATCGCTCGAGGAGAATATGGAGATTTCCACGAAATATTTTGCCCGAATGTCTAAAATGGACATGACCCTAGAAATAGAATTGGGGGTGACCGGTGGTGAAGAGGATGGCGTAGACAATACGGATATTGACAACTCTAAACTTTATACCCAACCCGAAGAGGTAGCATATTCTTATGAGAAGTTAAAAGCGATCAGTAACCATTTTACCGTTGCCGCTGCTTTTGGCAACGTTCATGGCGTTTATAAGCCCGGAAATGTCAAGCTTACCCCGACTATTCTTAAAAATTCTCAAGAATTCATTCAAGAAAAATTTGGTACCGGAGTCAATCCTGTAAACTTTGTGTTTCATGGCGGATCTGGATCTACTACGGAAGAAATAAGGGAGGCCATATCTTATGGTGCTATCAAAATGAATATTGATACCGATATGCAGTGGGCCTATTGGGAAGGTGTCAAGAATTATTACCAAGAATTTGAAGGTTTCCTTCAAGGTCAAATTGGAAACCCTATCAGTGCCGATGAACCTAATAAAAAATACTATGATCCCAGAAAATGGCTCAGAGAAGGTGAAAAAACATTTGTAAAAAGACTCAGCGAAGCCTTTGACGATCTCAATTGCATCAAAAAAAATGTGTAAATAATGTACGATAGGGTTTCAGTTTTATCCTGAGCCCTAGAATCTCCAATAAATAAAAGTGCTGAGCATTACGTTCAGTGCTTTTTTTATGTGACGCCCCTTGATATTAAAAAAGAAGGTAATCAGATAATTTAAAGCATTAAGCAACGTCCATTTTTGTATTCTTTATAGATTTGTTCTCTTGAAATTCATTTAGTCTTTTAACTCTAATCATCATGAAAAATATAAACCAAGTATCAATCATTGGCGCAGGTACCATGGGTAATGGGATTGCTCATGTTTTCGCCCAATTTGGCTTTAAAGTAGCGCTTATTGATATTGATGAGGATCGCCTTAAAAATGGCCTTAAAAATATTGAAAAAAATATTGATCGGCAAATACTCAAACATCAACTTGAAGATTCAGAAAAGGCCTTAATCCTATCAAGAATAGCCCCTTTCAATAACATAAAAAATGGGGTGGTATCAGCCGATTTAGTGATTGAAGCCGCTACAGAAAATTATGAAGTCAAAAAAAATATTTTTCAAGAAATAGATAATTATGCCCCAAAAGATGCCATTTTAGCTTCAAACACCTCATCCATATCTATTACAAAAATAGCTGCCGAAACCCAAAGACCTTCGCTCGTCATTGGTATGCATTTTATGAACCCTGTCCCCATCATGAAATTAGTTGAAGTAATCAAAGGCTATGCCACTTCTCAAGAGACTGTCACATCCATCATAGAAACAGTCGCTCACTTAGAAAAAATAGCAGTAGAAGTCAAAGACTATCCTGGATTCACGGCCAATCGCATACTTTTACCTATGATCAATGAAGCCATATTTACCCTTTTTGAAGGAGTGGCTGGGGTTTCCGATATAGATACGGTGATGAAATTAGGCATGGCACATCCTATGGGTCCTTTACAACTTGCCGATTTTATTGGACTTGATGTTTGTCTCTCCGTTATGCAGGTACTGCAGGAGGGGATTGGAGATGATAAGTATCGTCCATGCCCACTTTTAGTAAATATGGTTAACGCAGGCTATTTAGGCAAAAAAACAGGTGAAGGATTTTATAAATATGAGCACAATTCAAAAGATTTTACGGTCAGCAAACAATTTGAATAAAATAAGAAAAAAAAGAAACCAAGCGCACAAGTTATGCGTTATGATGGCGAGTAAATAAATCAAAAATAAAAAAAATATCAATGAAAAAAATTCAAATCCTTTGGCTATCAACTTTATTTATGATGTCATGCAGCGGAGGCAATGAAAAAAAAGCAACTTCAGTCACCGAAAAAACTGAAGAAATTATTGCCGCTCAAATACCGAAAATAGTTAAAATCAGTATTGAAGGTGATGATATGATGCGTTACAATCTTGATAAAATAGAAGTGAATGCTGGGCAAACGGTAGAACTAACCTTGAGGCATACAGGACAAATGTCAGCGCTTATCATGGGTCATAATTGGATATTACTCTCTTTGGGTACGGATAAGGCCGCCTTTGGAATGGCGGCAATAAGTGCCAAAGAACAGGGCTATGTTCCCCAGGATATGAAAGCAAATGTCATTGCAGCCACTCAAGTGATCGGAGGTGGCGAAAGTACTAGTATCACATTTGATGCCCCCGCACCAGGCTACTATGAATTTATCTGCTCTTTCCCGGGTCATTATGGACTGATGAACGGCAGCTTCGTAGTGCTTCCTTAAATGATTTAATGATCTTTTCTTTGCCTATATTTAGGTCATGAAAAAATCATTACTATTACTCTTCTGTGCTTTTAGCTTTTTATCCGCTTGCATAGATACCCATCCAACAACAGATATGCAGACCCAAGAGCACTCACCACCCATTGCAGAAAGAAAAGATTCTTTATTAGAAGCGCATGGGGACACCCGTGTGGATCCCTATTTTTGGATGCGTCTCACTGATCAACAAAAAACAGCTGCTGACCCTGATGTCCAAACGAAAAAGGTAGTTCAATACCTTGAGGATGAAAATACCTATGCAAATGAGATCATGAAACCCACAGATAGCTTGCAACAAAAGCTATTTGAAGAGATGACTGGGAGAATTCAAAAAGATGATGCCTCTGTACCCTATCTCAAAAATGGTTATTGGTATTATACCCGTTTTGAAGAAGCCCAAGAATATCCCATTTATTGTCGCAAAAAAGGAAATATGGATGCCCCAGAATCCGTCATGCTCAATGTCAATCAATTGGCCCAAGGCTATGACTACTATGCGGTTGGCGGGCTTCGCATTAGTAAAGACAATAATTTATTGGCCTACGCTGTTGATACGCTGAGTCGAAGAGTATACACCTACAAATTTTTAAACCTTGAGACCGGGGAATTACTGAAGGATGAAATAACCAATACCGAGCCTGGAGGTGCTTGGTCCAACGACAATCTAACCTTTTATTATACAACCAAAAACGATGTTACGCTGTTGTCTGAAAAAATTTGGAGACATCAGTTAAAAACAGATCAAAAAGAAGATGTCATGATGTATCATGAACAGGATCCCTCTTTTTATATCAGTGTCAAAAAATCAAAATCAGATGATTATATTGTGATCTCTTGCCGAAGTACGCTGATCAGAGACTACCACATCCTTTCCGCACAAGAACCCACGGGCATCTTCCGTCAATTTACTCCTAGAAATGGCCCACACGAATATTCCATTGAGCATTTTAAAGGTAAGTTCTACGTCCTTACCAATTGGGAAGCACAGAATTTTAGATTGATGGAAACTTCTAAAAATGCTACCCATCTTGAGAATTGGTCAGCAGTGATCCCAAATAATCCGGACACCTTATTAAGTTCGATTCAAGTATTTGGTGAACATTTGGTAATTGCTCAAAGATCCAATGCACTTACTTCACTGAAGGTAATCCACCAAAAAACAGGAAATAGTCATGAGGTCTCTTTTGAGGAACCGGCCTATGTTGTTTATCCGACCACCAATACTGAATTCAATACGACAAAACTTAGATTCATCTATGCTTCGCTGACTACGCCCAATACTACTTTTGAGTATGACATGAATGAACGGAGCAAAATAGTTCTCAAACAGAGTAAAGTCATGGGGGGACATGATCCACTCAAATACACTACAGAAAGATTATTTGCAGAAGGCAGAGATGGGACTCAGATACCTATTTCTCTGGTTTACAAAAAAGGATTAGTCAAGAGTGACCAAAACCCATTACTCCTTTATGCCTATGGCTCTTATGGAAATTCTACCGATCCTTGGTTTAGTTCCATAAGACTCAGCTTATTGGACAGAGGCTTTACCTATGCCATTGCCCACGTTAGGGGTGGCCAAGAAATGGGTCGTGAATGGTATGAAGAAGGAAGAATGTTTAAGAAGAAAAACACATTCTATGATTTCATTGATTGTGCATCTTATTTATCTAATGAGGGTTATACCTCAGATGAACACCTCTATGCACAAGGAGGAAGTGCAGGTGGTTTGTTGATGGGTGCCGTTATCAATATGGCGCCTGAACGTTTTAATGGAGTGATTGCGGCCGTACCCTTTGTCGATGTCATTTCTACCATGATGGATGAGTCGATTCCCCTTACCACTGCCGAGTTCAACGAATGGGGCAATCCTAAAAATCTTGAATCCTATGAATATATGCATTCTTATTCGCCCTATGATCAAGTAAGCGCACAAGCCTATCCCAACCTACTGGTAACCACTGGGTATTTCGACTCACAAGTCCAATATTGGGAACCTGCCAAGTGGGTTGCCAAGCTTCGTACCTATAAAACCGACGAAAATTTATTATTACTACAAACCAATATGGCTGCAGGGCACGGAGGTGCCTCAGGAAGATACCGCAGGTATGAGAATGTAGCCTTGCAATATGCTTTTTTACTTTCTTTGGAAGATATCAATGAATGATGCATGTCGAAATACATGGATCAATCATATTATACCCTATCAAACCGATAATTAATAAGTTAAGGATCAAAACAGTCACTATGTCCATTAAATTCAAATATTTCGCTTGTTTAATTGTTGTTTTATGCTCGTGTTATCCAGCACCCAAGGTAACGGGCTTTGATCAAGACCAATGGGAACAAGACCTTATTGAATGCCGTACTTATCGTGCGACGCAAGGCGCACCCCTATTGATCAATCAAAAAGAAATCGTACTGGGATCCAATCAAAATGAAATCATTGCGCTGCTGGGCAGTCCCACGAAGCAGCGCCTAGATAAAAGAAATAGAAAATTTTTTTTTTATCAATTGAACTGTGAAAATACCATTGAATTAAGTATTCGTTTCAATGCGATTGGGGCCGCCAAAGAAATCATGATTATAAATTAACAGAGCCCTTCAAAGCAGGCCACTCAGTCATTTCATGGTTGAACCATATACCCTATTCAAATCTTAAGGAATCGATGGGATCAAGTTTGGAGGCTTTATGGGCAGGTATATAGCCAGACATAAGCCCTACAATCATACTGGTCACCACACCAAAGAGGACCCAAACCCAGGGAATAATGAATGAATTGGAGCCAATATATTTAGCAATCAAATTGCCAATCCCAATGCCCATGAGAATCCCTCCAATACCGCCCATTTGACAAATCACCAAGGCTTCAATCAAGAATTGCTGTCTAATTTTATTCGGTGTAGCTCCCAGAGCCTTCCTAAGGCCAATTTCACGGGTCCGCTCAGTCACTGAAACCAACATAATATTCATCAATCCAATGGAGGCAC
>TARA_B110000483_G_scaffold78292_1_pt1 | contig 10439 bp, 10 predicted proteins | sample TARA_B110000483 | Tara Oceans TARA_B110000483 (sample SAMEA4398176) | marine metagenome | biome: Polar Biome; feature: [SRF] surface water layer (ENVO:00010504); material: water (ENVO:00002006), including particulate matter (ENVO:01000060) such as... | depth 5 m
AGACGCACCTCCAAGAACTCGCTGCCCACGCCGGCAAGGGCTCGCCCGACTACGTGGTCACTTCAACGGGCCCCGATCACGCGAAGCGCTTCCACGCTGAGGTGGTCATTGACGGTGACATCCTCGGAGCAGGGTTCGGTCGTTCGAAGAAAGCCGCCGAACAGGCAGCCGCTTCGCTCGCAGCCGATGCACTGGGCTGATCGATGCCCGAGCTGCCTGAGGTCGAGACCGTTCGGCGTGGTCTGCAGCAGCAACTCGCCGGCCGACGGATCGAGCGAGTCGATGTCGGTCGAGAGCGTGTGGTGCGTCGGACGTCTCGTGAGGCGTTGATCGACGGCCTGACCAACACGACCGTTTTGCGCGCCGAGCGGCGCGGGAAGTACCTCATCATGCCGCTCGACTCCGGCGATTCGATGATGATCCACCTGCGGATGAGCGGCCAAGTACTCCTCGCGCCTGCTGGCGCCGACCGTCCAGCCCATACGCACGTCGTGATGCACCTCGACAACGGCACCGAGTGCTGGTTTGTTGACCCGCGCACCTTCGGTGAGGTGGTCGTTTATGACCCGGCAAATGTGGCCGTCGAGCTCCCGCCCCTCGCCCAACTCGGTGCCGACCCGATTGCGGAAGACTTCCCGCGCACCGCATTGCGCAAAATGGTCCGTGGAACGAGCAAGGCGCTCAAACCGTTTCTGCTCGACCAGCAATACGTCGCCGGGATCGGCAATATCTATGCCGATGAGATTCTCCATCGGTCGCGCCTCCGGCCCGAACGGCCAGCGAATACCATCGATGCAGCGGCGACCTGGCGGCTACATTCGGCGATCATCGACATCCTCATGGCGTCGATCGAGGTGGGCGGTTCGACGCTTGGAGATGCACAGTACGTCGACGTCGATGGCGAGAGCGGCAGTTTCCAAAACGAACACCGCGTGTACGGCCGTGCTGGCGAGCGATGCAGCACCTGCGGTCGAGGCTGGATCCGGCGCATCGTCGCTGGCGGCAGGTCGACGCACTATTGCCCGATCTGCCAACGCTGACATCCGCGCTGTTCCGGTCACACTGTGCCTGACACAGTGTGACCAGGGGTTGGGGGAGTGGGGTGTCGAGCAAGTAGCTTCTTGATCGCTGTGTACCTGAAGAATCTGACCATCAAAGGCTTCAAATCGTTCGCCGACAGCACGCCGATGGCGCTGGAGCCGGGCGTGACTGTCGTCGTGGGACCCAACGGCTCTGGCAAGTCGAACGTTGTCGACGCCATTGCCTGGGTGCTCGGCGCCCAGTCGCCGAAGTCTGTCCGCTCCCAGAAGATGGACGATGTCATCTTTGCCGGAACCGCTAAGCGCCCTGCGCTGGGCCGCGCTGAGGTCAGCATCACTATCGACAACTCCGATGGCACGCTCGGCCTCGACTTCACCGAGGTCACGGTGTCGCGCATCTTGTTCCGCACCGGTGAGTCCGAGTACATGATCAACGGCGTCAGCTGCCGCCTCCTCGACGTGCAGGAGTTGCTGAGTGATGCTGGTGTCGGCCGTCAGCAGCATGTGATTGTCAGCCAGGGCCAGATCGACGCGGTCCTCAACGCTCGTCCAGAAGACCGGCGTGCAATCATCGAAGAAGCTGCGGGTGTTCTTAAGTTCCGCAAGCGCAAGGAGAAGGCTGAGCGCCGGCTTGATGCCACCGAGGCGAATCTCCTTCGGGTGCAAGATCTCCTGCGTGAAGTCCGCCGTCAGCTGCGCCCACTCGAACGGCAGGCAAAGGCAGCGGAACGCCACGGCTCGCTGATTGAAGAACTCACCGCGCTGAAGACCTTCGTCTCCGGCCGAGAGATTGCTGGCTTGCGTACCAAGCTCGAAGCGTTGGCGGTCATCAAGCTCGAAAGCTCTACGGCCGAGGGCGAGCTGAAGGCGGCTCTCGCAGCGCTCGACACGTCGGTGATGGCGGTCGAGGCACAGCTTTCGGCGCGCGGAGCAAGCGACATCAGCGATCGGCTTGTGCATGTCGAGCAATTACGTGAACGCGCCCGCGGCCTTGCTGCTGTGCTGGTCGAGCGACGCCGCTCGCTCGAGCGCGACAAGGGCCAGTTGCTCGATGCTGGTGTCGTCGCCAACCTCGAGGCCGATGCTGCTCGTTTCCGTGACGAGATCGACAAGACCGCCGGCGAGCTCGGTCTGTTGGAGCCGGAGACGGGCCAGCTGGGTTTCGACGAGGAGTCGTTCAAGTCCGAGCGCGAGAACATCATGGACGCCGTCCGTGCCGACCAGACCACCACGAAGGCTGCAAGCGCAGCAGCCGAAGTTCGCGGCGAACTCAAGTCGATTCGCTCGTCGCTCGAACGCACTGAAGCCGAGCTGCGTCGGCTCGTCAGCCGCAAGGCATCGCTCAGCGAACGTCTCCAGGCATCGAGCCAAGACACCGAACGATTCCGCACCGACTGCGACGAAGCAGGAGCAATCGAAGCCCCGCTCGTTGGCGAAGTTGAGGTCGCCGAGCAGGCGCTCATCGAGGCACAGTCGACTGTCGAAGCACGCAAGTCGATTCGCAACGAGTTGGCCGAAGACGCATCGAAATGGTCGGCCCGTGTCGAAGCACTACAGATGGCACTCGATGCCGCACGTGCCCGCGCTGGCGCCGAACGGCTCGAAGGCGTCGATGGCGTCCTGGGTACCCTGCTCGACCTCATTGAAATCGACGAAGGCTGGGAGCCAGTCGTTGAGGCAGCACTCGGTGAGTCGCTGACGGCCGTGGTGGTCGCCGATCCAACAGCGGGCCGCCGCGCACTGGACGCGCTGCGCAGCAGCGACACGAGTGGCGCAGTCATTGCACTCGGTGCCCGACCAGCTGCGCCGCTCACGCCGAGCGTCGGCGACGCCGTCCGACCGCACACCCGTAGCCAGCGGCCGGGCGTCGACGCTCTGCTCGACGGGCTGCTCGGTTCGGCAGTCCGTATCGACAACCTGTCCGATGCGCTCGACGCAGCAATGCAGCATCCCGAAGCAGTCGTCGTCACCGGCGGCGGCGACCGTTTTGGCATCAGCGGTTGGAGAATCGGAACCGCCGGCAGTGGTGCCACGGCGTCGGCGCTCGATGAAGCGACCGAGCAATCAATTGCAGCCACCGCTGAATTCGATGCAGCGAAGGCTGCTGTTGCTGAGGCCGAGCAGAGGCTCCGCACGACGCAGAACACCGAACGCGAGCTGGCGAAAAAGCTCGACTCCAATGATGCTCGATTCAGCGCAGCGGCGCAGGGGCTCGCACGTACCCAGGGTGAGCACCGAGCGGTCCACGCCGAACTGGAAACGCTCGATCAGAACGTTAACGACGCCGAGACCAACATCACGCGTGAGCAGCGACGAGTCGGCGAGATTGAGGCGCTGCTCCCGGCACTCGAAAGCGACGAGCAGGCCGAGGCCGAAGCGGCACGCGCCCGCGGTGAACTTCGTGCCGAACTCGAAGCTCGAGCAGCCCTGCTCGCATCGCGTCGCAAAGACATTGAGGTTCGTTACGCCGGGCTCCAGGAACGTCATCAGCTGAACGAGCGGCGCCTCGCCGAGACTGAGCGCCGCCTTGAGGCGGACAAGGACGCACGTATCGCGGCTGAGGGCCAACGGATGATCATCGAGCGTCAGATTGCGGTGATCGATCGGCTCGCCGGGCTTGTCGAGAAACATCGCCACGTCGTCGAAGGCCATCACGCTGAGCTGGCAGAGCAACGCCGCAAGCAGAGCGACGAAGTCCGCGGCTTCAGCTCCGAACTTGACACGCTGCGGCGAGAACGAGCCGACAAGGAAAAGTCGCTCGACGTCACCCGCGAGCGGGCTCGCAAGGCTGAGCTTGAAGAGGCCGAAGCCAAACTGCGCCTCGAAACCGCGATCGAAACGTTGCGCCGGGATCTCGACATCGAGCCGGCTGTCGCCGAAGCCGCTGAAATGCCCGAAGTTCCTGACGGAGCAACGCCGGCAGGACGTGTCCGCGAACTCGAGCGGGAACTGAGGTTGCTCGGTCCGATCAACCCGTTGGCGCTTGAAGAGTTCAACGAACTACAGACTCGGCACGCGTTCCTCGAAGAACAGCTTGAAGACGTCCGGACGACTCGCCGGGAACTCTCCCGTGTGATCGCGGCGGTCGACGCCGAGATTCAGAACGTGTTTGCCACGGCATTCCAGGATGTGGCCAAGAACTTCACCGAGTTGTTTGCGCTGCTCTTCCCGGGCGGCAAGGGCGAACTCAAGCTCACGCAGCCCGACGACATGCTCAACACCGGCATCGAAGTCGAAGCAAAACCGAGCGGCAAAAACGTTAAGAAGCTCTCGCTCCTTTCGGGCGGTGAGCGCTCGCTGACTGCGCTCGCCTACCTTTTCGCCGTCTTCCGATCACGTCCGTCGCCGTTCTATGTGATGGACGAAGTCGAAGCTGCGCTCGATGATGTGAACCTGCACCGGTTCCTCGGCCTCATTCAGGAGTTCCGCAAGGACGCCCAGCTCATTGTGGTCTCGCACCAGAAGCGCACGATGGAAGCTGGTGACGTGCTCCTCGGCGTCAGCATGCAACCGGGCGGGTCATCCAAAGTCGTCACCGAACGCGCGTCTGAGGCCGCACAGTTGGCCCGATAGCTGCGTTGCGTGAACTCCTCATTCAGCAAGCTCAACGACGTCATCAGGCGCCTTGTTCTCGGGCCACCTGAGAGGCCTCAGAACTGAGGGGCTGCCCTGGCGGACCGCGGTCGATGTTCGGTCCGACCCGTCGAGGTGACAGATAGCGTCGGCGACTCATGGGTATCGAGTTCTTTTTTCTGATCCTGGCGGTCTTCGTCGTTGCGTTTGGCATCGGCGTCGTCCTCCTCAATCGTCGCAAGTCGGTTGGTCAACCATCGCCGGGTCGGCCGACGCCGCCGCCGCCACCGGCCAGGCCGCCGGTTGCGCAGCCGGAGGGCGACACGCTCGTTGCTGAGCCGGAGGTCGATTCCGAAGTCGATTCTGGAGTCGAAGATGAACCTGCGGTCGAAGAGGAACCGCCTGCTGGCACCCTTCGTGAGCGCCTGGCGAAGGCCCGGTCCACGTTTGCTGGCGCAATTGCCGGCGTGCTCGGCCGCTCAGCAATCACCGATGAGTCGTTCGACGACCTTGAAGAGGCGCTCCTGCGCGCCGACGTCGGCGTGGCAATCGCTGACGAACTACTCAGTGGACTGCGCGTCAAAGTTGCGAACAAGGAAATCACCGAGCCCTCAGACCTCCTCGACGCGCTCCAAGCGGAGATGACCAAGCGGCTTGTCGGCTCCGACCGCTCCCTCAACTTTGAACCATTCGAACCTGGGAACCCCAACGTGTGGATGTTCGTTGGTGTCAACGGCGTCGGCAAGACAACCACCATTGGCAAGCTCGCCAAGCAGCAGGTGGATTCGGGCCGTTCAGTTCTGCTTGCAGCTGGTGACACGTTCCGTGCAGCTGCGGCCGAGCAACTCGCGGCATGGGCCGAGCGCTCCGATGTTGACATCGTGCGCGGTGCCGATGGCGCCGACCCCAGCTCGGTCATTTTCGACGGCGTCGAAAAAGCTGCCGCAAACAAGGTCGAACTCGTCATGGCCGACACCGCCGGGCGGCTCCACACCAAGAGCAACCTGATGGACGAACTCGGCAAGGTCCGGCGAGTTGCTGAAAAGGGTGCCGGAACGGTCACCGAAACGTTGCTGGTCATCGACGCAACCACCGGTCAGAACGGCCTCACGCAGGCACGCGAGTTCGGTGAGGTCACCAACGTCACCGGCGTGGTCCTCACCAAGCTTGACGGCTCGGCCAAGGGTGGCATCGTGTTCGCCATCGAGACGGAACTCGCAATCCCGGTGAAGCTTGTCGGCATTGGTGAGACGATTGGCGATCTGATCGACTTCGATCCCGAAGAGTTCGTCTCGGCACTGTTCGAACGCTGAGGCTCCTGGGCGGGGAACCGGCTGCCCGGTAACGTAGACGGCGATGTTTGACAATCTCTCCAACCGCCTCGAAGGCATCATCACCAAGGTTCGGGGCAAGGGCCGACTCACCGAATCAGACGTTGATGAGGTGATGAAGGAGATCCGCACGGCGCTCCTCGAAGCCGACGTCAACCTGACGGTCGTTCGCTCGATCTGCAACCGCATTCGCGAGCACGCTCTCGGCGCCACACGCTCCAAGGCGCTCGACCCCGGCCAGCAGGTGGTCAAAGCCGTCAACGACGAGCTGACCCGTGCGCTCGGTGGCGAAACGCTCACCATCACGTACGCCTCAAAGCCGCCGACCGTCGTCCTGATGGCAGGTTTGCAGGGCTCGGGTAAGACCACGAACTCGGCCAAGCTTGCCGCATGGTTCAAGGCACAGGGACGCAACCCGATGATGATTGGTGCTGACCTCCAGCGCCCTGCAGCCGTTGAGCAACTCCGCACGCTCGGCCGTCAGATCGACGTGCCGGTGTTCTCCGATCCGCAAGATCCGATCCTCACGGCAACGAAAGGTCTCGAAGAGGCCAAGCGCCTTGGTCGCGACGTCGTCATTGTCGACACCGCCGGTCGCCTGTCGATCGACACCGAAATGATGGAGCAGGTTCGCCTCATCTCTGGCGCTGTCAACCCCGACTACACATTCCTCGTCATCGATGCAATGACCGGTCAGGATGCAGTTCAGACCGCCGAGGCCTTCCACAACACGTTGAAAATCGACGGCGTCATCATGTCGAAGATGGACGGCGACGCTCGCGGCGGTGCTGCATTGTCGGTCAAGGAAGTCATCGGCCGACCAATCGCCTTCGCATCGACGGGGGAGAAGCTCGACGAGTTCGAACAGTTCCACCCCGACCGCATGGCGAGTCGAATTCTGGGCATGGGTGACATGCTCACGCTCATCGAGCAGGCCGAGAAGGCCTTCACCGAAGATCAGGCCGAGGCCGCAGCGACGAAGTTGATGGAGGGGCAGTTCACCCTCGACGACTTCCTCGAGCAGATGCAGGCGCTCAAGAAGATGGGCTCGCTTGGCGGGTTGATGAGCATGATGCCCGGTATGCCAAAAGAGCTGAAGAACGCCAAGATTGACGACAACGATCTGAAGCCGATCGAAGCAATCATCACGTCGATGACGATCGAGGAACGCACCTTCCCGGCAATCATCCAGGGCACCCGTCGTGCTCGTATCGCCGCTGGCTCGGGGACCACCGTGGCCGACGTCAACCGGCTGGTGAAGCAGTTCGGTGAGATGCAGAAGATGATGAAGAAGATGGGCATGGCCGGCAAACCCGGCAAAAGCAAGAAAGGCAAGGGGGCCAAGGGCGGCAAGGGGGCCAAGGGCGGTCAGAAGATGCCCAAGGGTCTGCCCCTCGGATTCGATCCGGCGGCAAGCGGTTTCGAGATTCCAGGCCTCCCTGGCACCCCAGGGATGCCTGGAATGCCTGGAATGCCTGGAATGCCACGCTGACTTCGTCAAGGCAGCTGTGGGATGTGATCTTTGTCCCGCGTGGGAAGGCGGCCTGGTGCCGTTAGTCTTTCGGCGTTCTCAATTTCTCGAACACGTACTCTGGAGTGACGATTAAAGATGGCAGTCAAGCTGCGGCTCACACGTATTGGCAAGAAGAAGCAACCGCAGTATCGCATTGTGGCGGCTGACTCCCGTTCGCCTCGCGACGGTCGGTTTATCGAGATCCTGGGTCATTACGACCCGCGTCAGGATCCGTCCGGCCTTACGCTCGACAACGACAAGGCTGTTGCCTGGCTCAAGGAAGGCGCACAGCCGACCGAGCGCGTTGCCAAGCTCCTCAAGGTCTCTGGCGCAACCGAGCAGTTCGAGGCCGAGAAGGCTGCCAAGTGAGCGACATCGCTCCTACGGCTGTCGCAGTTCTCGAGCACATTGTTCGTTCAATCGTCGATGATCCCGACGCCGTCACCGTTGAGGTCGACGAGTCGGGTAACCGCCCCGCACTGAACGTGCGTGTCGGCGACGGCGACCTCGGTCGCGTCATCGGCCGTCGTGGCCGCACCGCTGCCAGCATCCGCACGGTCACTCGTGCAGCTGCCAGCAAAGACGATGTCGAACTCGACATCGAATTCCTCGACTGACCAGGCTGGAGGCCACAATGGCCCGATCCACCCCCATCCCTGACGGCTTCCTCGAAGTCGGTCATCTTCGGCGCGCCCACGGGCTGCGCGGTGACGTCTTCGTGCAGTTGGTCACCAATCGTACCGAACGACTCGACGTCGGTTCAACGCTGGCAACATCCAAGGGCGACCTTGTGGTCGGCGCAAGCAAGCTGCTCCCGAACGGCCGTTGGGTCGTCAAGTTCGACCAGATCGCCGACCGGACGGCAGCCGAGACTTGGAGCAACGTAGCTGTCCATGCCGCACCAATTGCTGACGCAGATGCGCTCTGGTTCCACGACCTGATTGGTTCCAAAGTCGTCGAAGTCGACGGAACCGAGCACGGGACGTGCTCGAATGTTCTGACCAATCCGGCATCAGACATCTTGGAACTCGACACGGGCCATCTCGTGCCGTCCACGTTCATTGTCAGTCGCGTCGATGGGGTGGTCACGGTTGACACTCCCGATGGGCTCTTCGACCTTTTGGACAAGTGATGTCGGCGCTCCGGATCGACGTTTTCTCGCTGTTTCCCAAGCTCATCGACGACTTCTGTGCGGAGAGCCTGCTCGGTAAAGCGCAAGAGCGGAACCTGCTCGATCTGCGAACCCACGATATTCGTGAGCAGACCAGCGACGTGCACGGCACGGTTGATGACAGCCCCTTCGGTGGCGGCGCCGGAATGGTGATGAAGGCTGAACCAATTTTCGACGCCGTCGAAGCTGCTGCACCGCCTCGTCCGTTGCTCTTGATGAGCCCAGGTGGCCGCCGGTTCGATCAGGCAATGGCTTTCGAACTCGCTGAACTTGCCGAGACCTCGGGCGGGTTCAGCCTGCTCTGTGGCCGGTATGAGGGCGTCGACCATCGTGTCCGGCAGCACCTTTGTGACGGCGAAGTGAGCGTCGGTGACGTCGTGCTGAGTGGGGGAGAGGTCGCTGCTTGCCTCATCATCGAGGCGGTCACCCGGCTGCGTGGCGGAGCGATGGGCAATGCCGCGAGCCCGATCACTGAGAGCTTCGGTGAGTCGGGATTACTCGAGGAACCCCAGTTCACACGGCCTGCAGAGTTTCGTAACTGGGGTGTACCAGACATCTTGCGCAGCGGGAATCACGGCAAGGTCGAACAGTGGCGCAGGGCACAGCGACTTCACCGAACATTGCGCGACCGCCCTGACCTGGTGGAAGCCGAACTGTCGGCTGCTGACCAGAAATTGTTGGACACGTACCCGCCTGTCCCATATTCCTGATTCGCCCGTATCATCTACTGGCCCTGTCAGCGCGGGTCCGCACTGACATCACACTCTCGACTCGATTCACTTGGACGTAACGCCATGAAAGCCACCGACATCATCGACAACGACTCGCTCCGGACCGACATTCCGGAGTTCCAGGCGGGCGACGAACTCAAGGTTCACGTCCGCGTGGTCGAGGGCGGCAAAGAGCGCATCCAGGTCTTCCAGGGTGACGTCATTGCCATCCAGGGCGGCGGGCTGCAAGAGACCTACACGGTCCGCAAGCTCAGCTACGGCGTTGGAGTCGAGCGCACCTTCCCGATGCACACGCCGACGGTCTCGAAGATCGAAGTCATGAAGCGCGGCGACGTGCGCCGTGCGAAGCTTTACTACTTGCGGGATCGCAAGGGCAAGGCTGCCAAGATCCGCGAGAAGCGCACTTTCTGATGCGCTGGCCGGCGTTCTGCCGGCCACCAATCGAACGGTCGCATTGAGCGAACGTTCCCCTCGGGCTGACCGCCCCAGCAAGTATCTACTGCTGGAGGAACGCGCCCATGGGCACAGCCAAGCCATCACACGAACCCGATCTACGTAATCGTGCCCGAGGCCAGTGGGGCGAGAACCTTGCTGCTCGTCACTACGAACGGCTCGGCTGTCCGGTGATTGACCGCAACTGGCGATCACCGACCGGCGAACTCGACCTCATCGTGCTCGATGGCGACGTGCATGTCTTTTGCGAGGTGAAGACCCGCGCTTCTGACCTGTACGGGCCACCTGCCGCTGCAGTGACGGTCGCGAAACAGCGACGCATTCGCCAGCTCGGCGTCGAGTGGCTACGTGCCCATGATCTCGGCTACAAGCCTGTCCGGTTCGACGTTGCTGCCGTCACCGGCAATCAAGTCGAACTGATCACCAACGCGTTCTGATCGACGTCCGTCCGGCCTGATTAGCCGAAGAACGCCCAGCCGAGTAGGCCAATGGCTGCGGCGAGGCAGACGACAACGAGGGCGTAGTCGAACGGCTTGGCGTTGTACGGGCGGTTCGGGTCGAATCCCACGTCTGCAGTATTGCGTCCTTCGAAGCCGAACCGCACCGCACCGCACCGCACCACACCAC
>TARA_B110000483_G_scaffold232399_1_pt1 | contig 10436 bp, 5 predicted proteins | sample TARA_B110000483 | Tara Oceans TARA_B110000483 (sample SAMEA4398176) | marine metagenome | biome: Polar Biome; feature: [SRF] surface water layer (ENVO:00010504); material: water (ENVO:00002006), including particulate matter (ENVO:01000060) such as... | depth 5 m
AAATTGCAGCACGATTAATCTCAAAAGATACTGCAGTTGTAATTTAAGGACGCTCGTGCTTGCTAAATATTTCTATGGAAGAAATCCTTTTAGGATTTAAATGCATAATCACGATTATTTAATAAAACAGGCGCTTTTAAGGTATGCAACCTTTTCAAAAATAGGAGAGGTCTAGGGATGAATAAAGGAAGAAATTTGTGAACAAAAATCTCATAGATACGTTCTTACTTCAGTAAAATTATCGTTTAGCGTCTCGTTTAAAGGCTATCTTTTGTGCTGATGAAGCTTCTGGATCATAGTAATAACCACCAGAGTCAAATCCTTTCAAATCCTCTGAATTGCTGATTTCATGATCAATAATGTATTTAGACATCATGCCTCGCGCTTTTTTGGCATAAAATGAAATGATTTTATATTTATCATTTTTGAAGTCTTTAAACTCGACATCTATGACATCAGCCGGAAATTCTTTTTTATTCACCGATTTAAAATATTCATTTGAAGCCAAATTGATGATTATATTGTCATTTTGTGCCTTGAGATCTTCCAACAATAAATTCATGATCTTCGTATCCCAATATTCATAGAGGGTTTTGTAATCATCAAAAGCCAGTTGAGTGCCCATTTCTAATCGATAGGGTTGAATCAAGTCTAAAGGTCTGAGTAAGCCATATAAACCAGAAATAATTCTCAGATGGCTTTGTGCGAAATCAATTTTTTGAGCATCAAATGTGGGCGCTTGTAAGCCTTGGTAGACATCTCCATTAAAAGCATAAACAGCAGGCTGGCTATGCTCTGGGGATGGATCCTTTTTAAATTCATGGTACCGCTGAACATTTAATACTGCCAGAGAATTACTAATGCCCATCATTTTTTCAATATCCTTGACAGATTTTTTCTGTAAATTAGCAATTAGTTCATGGGTACATTCCAAAAGTCTGGGCTTGGTGGCCTGAATATCATATCTTGAAGTGAAGTCAAGATTTTTAGCTGGAGAAACGACTATTATCATGGTCTAAATTTAGTCTTCAATCCTCAAATTGCTCAATACAATGAGTGATTTTTTTAGGACATCTAATCGATTCCCAATAATGAATGAAAGGTAAAAATTAATTTTTAGCCCTTTGAGCGATTATTCAACTATTAAAACACATAAAAAGGAAATTTGAGATTCTTTTGATAAGTACTTATTTTATCTCCATCATTCCTTGTATCATTATTTAACCATTGCCAATAATTAAGATTTTGAACTATTTCATGAATAAAAGTGCATTAGACTTTCATGAGAAAATCGATCAGATTTATTTCTTTTTTGAGCCCTAACTTTTTTCTTAGTCGATAACGAGACATTTCAATAGCTCTCGTACTGACATGACTCAAATTTGCTATCTCTTTTGTACTCAGATTCATTTTAAGGTAGACCGATAACCGAACTTCTAAAGGACTGATCTCAGGAAATTGATAGATGAGCTTTTTGGTAAAGTCATCATTAACTTCATTGAAGTGGAGTTCAAATTTATCCCAATGATTTTCTTCATTTTTATTCTTTTCAATTTCTTTGACAATTCGGTTAAGTTTTGATTTAAGCTTATTCCCTTCGGGAATCTGAATCAATTCATTGATGTCACTTTGGATATTTTGAAGAAATTTATTTTTGTCGAGCAAATGCATCGTCGTACTGGCCAGTTGCTTTTTCTTATGACGAATTTCTGTGGTAAGCTTATCATTTTTTAGTTGATTGATTTCTTCTTGGGATTTTTCAGATACCTCTTTGTATTGTCTGTCTTGAGCAATGAGCGCATTTTCTTGTTTTGAAATAATTTTTTTACTTTTTCTACTGGAATATGTTAACGAAAAAAACATCCCTAAGATTAAGAATAGATAAAGAGAGATCATTGCAGAGCTACGATACCATGGAGAGAGAATATTAAAGCGGTAGGAACTTACCTCTGAATAGATCCCTTGAGCATTTTTAGAGACTACTTCAAAGCTATACTCTCCTTCAAAAAGATTAGTATATTCTTTATGAGAAAGACTGGTCCATTCGGACCAGTCTTTCTCATATCCCTTCAGTCGATACCTAAATAGGGCATCGGTATCATCATACTCAAGTGCAGAAAAGCTCAGACGAATCGAATTATTATTATAACCAATACTGGGAATATTTGTTTTGGATTGATGTTTTACCAAAATACCATTTGAGATGAAATTACCATCAAATAGAATTGAATCTGTATTTGATAAAACTATTTGTCTGATTACAACTTCAAATGATTGGTTAAACAATGAATTATAGAATTTTTTATAAACAATAAATCCATCTCTGGCCGCAAATAAAATTTCATCATTGGAGGATATGATTATTTTTTCTAGATCATCATTAAACAGATAGTGAATTTTATTGAAGATTTTATCATCAAGAGCATATCCCCAATCATTCTTTTTTAAAATCCCAGAATGATCATCGCTAATAAAGATAAGATCGCCCAAATTATCCTCTAAAAGATATTTAAGATTCGTTTTTGAACCCAAAGCATCATTGATTTTTATATCAGTTAGAAAGCTGTCTTCAACGGGATTATATCGATAAGCCCCTTCAATGGTAGTAAAGATGTTTTCATCATTAATTTGAAAAACATTCATACCTAAACTAGAAGGAAAGCCATTCGCTTCATCGTAGAATTTCATCGTCGTTATACTGTCATATGATTCTGTGAATTTGAAAGCATAAATTCCTTTATAACCGTGACTCATCCAAAGTGTCTGATACTGATCAAAGGACATGATTCTACTTGATTCTGAAAATCCTGAAAAGTGTTTATCAACCTGCCAATCTTCTTTTTCCTTTCGCAATAAAAATAATCCAGCATACCCACCTCCAATGGCTATATTAGGATTATCTGTGCCTACGAATGTCCACCAACCCACACCTCCGGATATTTTAAAGGCTTGGGTACCCTTTATTTGATAAGCCCCCACATGACATCCGACTAGAATATCTCCATTTATTTCTTGAACACTGTAGACCTGTCCTTCTATACCTTCAACCTTTTTTATCGTACGCCCCTTGTTACTTTTATAATGCGAGATATAATATAATCCGGTATTGGTCCCTAAATAAGTATAATTTTCTGTGGTAAGCGCGGCATAACCTATACCGGATAATCCCATTTCATCATTTAAATAGCGAAAAGGAGCATTCCATTCGATTTTAGCAATATCATTATTTTGTCCTACCCATAAATTTCCAAAAGAGTCTTCAAAAACATCATGTACGGATTTAGACTTAAGTCCCTTACTCTCTGTAAAATGATGAATTAAAGAGCCCTCCGCATTCATTAAGTAGAGTCCATCGGTATGTGTACCAATAGCAAAAGAGCCATCTTTGAGACGTTTGGTTACTAAAATTTCATGTTTTGAAAATATAGTAGCAAAATCTGGTGACCAAGGAATGACTTCGTGCTTACCTACCAAGAAAATACCATGCGCAGAGGTACTGATCAGGTCAAAACGCTCATTGTAAGTACTGATACCACGTACTTCCTTATCAGAAAAAAAAGATCCTTTCTGGGTAAGTACCCATTTATCCTTATCAAGATAAAGTAAGCCCAGATCCATGACCTGATTGTAAATTTTGTCATCTACAATAAAAGATTGAACGTTTAACTTGACAAAAGGGGTGAAGGTAATTTGATCATGATCATAATACAGTATTCCTTTTACATTCGCAAAAGCAACACCCTCATTGAATGGGAAAACATTCCATATCTCGTCAAAATTCTTATGCGCTTTTGGAATTAAATGCTTTAAAGAATGATACTTATAACTACCCATATCATCGGGCCATAAGTAACCTAGCTCATTTTGAGTGCCCACATAAATTTTGCCATCAATGGCTGGAAATAAGGATCTGACCCTATCACTGCCCTTGATCATATATTTTCGCCATTGATTACCATCATACTCCAATACACCCTTGTTATTACCCACTAAAATAAAACCTCGATGATCTTGTTTAATGGTATAATTAAGAATACCAGCGTTATAGTCTTCAGGTGAAAAATGCTCTATTAGGGGAAAGCCGAAGGGAGTAATTTGTCCTTGTAAAGTCAAATATTTCAATCCTATAAACACAAATATGAGTATCCTAATTTTGAGCATTATGTGTACTTATTTTATGTAAAAATAGCCCAAATTATAGATTTGTATATATTTTTTATAAATACTGTGAGGTAATGTGAAATTATATAATTAAAAATGTGAGTATATGTTGTAGTCAATTTAAGAGATGCTAGCAGCAATCATTTTAGTTTCGTGACCAAACGATAATTATCCAGAATGTCTTGTTTGGTACTCTTATGTTAATAGTACAAAAATGTATTAGTAAAAAGGGCCATATAGAATGCTGTTATTTATGTAATTACCAAAAGCAAGTACCCATGAAGCAAATACTATTAACCATTATTACTTTTTTGATTTTTCTTAGCACAAGCTCTGCTCAAAGAATAGTTTCAGGTCAAGTGATCTCTGATGAAGATCAACTTCCAGGTGTTAATGTAACTTTAAAGGGTACTTCTTTGGGAACAACTACTGACTTAGAGGGGAATTACAGTTTAAATGTACCCGAAGAAGGGGGTGTTTTGATCTACTCATTTATCGGATTTAAAACTCAAAATGTACTCATCGGTTCAAAATATATGATTGACATTAATCTCATTGAAGATGTAGAAACGCTATCTGAAGTAATTGTGGTGGGTTATGGTACTCAATCTAGACAAAAAATAACTTCATCGGTTTCAACAGTAGATGAAAAATCATTAAAAAGAATGCCCGTTCCAAATATAAGTAACGCACTCGAAGGTCTTGCAACAGGACTTTTTGTGAGACAATCAAGTGGCGAACCTGGATTCAGTAGTTCCTCTTTCGAAGTGCGAAATTTTGGGAATGCTTTGGTAATCGTAGATGGTTCTCCGGGTAATATCGATGAACTTGATCCAAATGAAATTGAAAGTATTACCGTATTAAAGGATGCGGCAGCGGCTGTGGTTTACGGTGTCCAAGGAGGTAATGGTGTTGTTGTCATTACAACTAAAAGAGGTGATATTGGCAAACCTACTTTGACCTATAGTAATCAATTTACATTTACATCATTTACCGCCTATCCTGACTTTATTAACTCAATGCAATATGCAACCGTCTTAAACGAAGGATTAACTAACGCAGGTCAGGCTCCATTTTATACCAATGATCAAATAAATATGTTTGAATCTGGGATAGATCCCATTAATTATCCCAATGAAAACTGGAAGGATCTGATGTTCAGAAAATATGGCTTTCAACAGCGACACAATCTGAACTTATCGGGGGGTTCTGAAAAAATCAGATATTTTGTATCTACCGGGTTTCTTGACCAGTCATCCAATTACACTGAAGACGTACTGAGCTACAAACAATTCAATTTAAGATCTAACATTGATGCTGAGATTACAGAGCAATTAAGTTTACAGGTAAATTTAGGGATCAGAAGACGATTAAATGAGGCTCCTGCTTATTCCGCTTATGATATTTTTAGAGAGTTAAGTAGGGCGCTTCCTACCAATCTGGCCTCTTATCCGGATGGAACGCCCGTCCGACCTCAATTCAGTCCCAATCATATTATTGAAGGAGTCAAAGATTTTAATTCCGGATATTACAGAGCTCAAAACAATAACATTGATACTAAAGCAACCTTAAAATGGGATGTCTCTCAAGTTCCGGGATTGACGGTGAAATCTTATGGCTCTTTGATTTACAATAACAATTTCATGAAACAATGGGGTAAAAGCTATGATCTTTTTACGTTGAATAGAAGCAGTGGTAACTACCAATCTTTTACCGCAAGCCCGGAAGGTTCTTTTAGTGAAACCGTATTGACTTTAACGAATAGATATGAAAATCATTATGTGCTACAAGAGTCATTGAATTATGATAATTTTATCGGTAACCACAGTTTTTCAGGACTTTTGCTTTGGGAATTACAAAAAAGACAGGGTGAAGATTTTTTTGGTAGGAGACAAGATTATCAATCTGATCTAATCGATCAGCTTTTTGCTGGATCCAATGAAAATAAAGACGCCAATGGGGGAGCGTTCAACGAGACACGCTTAGGTCTAGTGGGTCGGTTAGCTTACGATTACCTTGCAAAATATTTTGTAGAAGGCTCTTTCCGATACGATGGATCATCAAAATTTGCACCCGGAAAGGAGTGGGGGTTTTTTCCATCATTATCCATTGGTTGGAGGTTATCTGAGGAATCATTTTTTCCTGAAATTAATGTTTTGCAAGATTTAAAGCTTCGTGCATCCGCAGGAACGGCTGGGAATGATGGAACCGCAGCTTATCAATGGTTATCTGGGTTTACTTACAATCATTTTTTTGCTATCAATGAAACGGCTATTCCAACTATTGATAATGCTTCTCTTCCCAACGAAGACCTCACTTGGGAAACAATAACTACTTATGATATTGGCCTAGATGCTACCCTGTTGAACAAAAGTCTCACGCTAACATTTGATTATTTTTACCGAGATCGCAAAGACGTATTAGCTTATGCGTCTGCTAGCGTACCTTCCACTTTGGGTATTGGATTAGCTGCTCAAAATCTTTTCAGCTATTCAAACGAAGGTTATGAGATAGCCATTAATTATTCAAAACGCATTAATTCAGAATTAAAAGTCAGTTCAACTGTCAACTTTTCTAGAGCAAGAGAAAAAGCGATATTTATCGATGAAGCATTTATTGAAGATCCTTTTATGCGTGAGAATTTAGCTATTACAGGAGGGTTTACCGGTTTAAGAAGAGGATATATATCTGATGGTCTGTTTCAAAATCAGGAAGAAATCAATGCACATGCCGTTCAAGATGGTAATGGAAATACTTCCATACAACCCGGGGATGTGAAATATAAAGATCTAAATAATGACGGAAATATAGACGTTATCGACCAAAAAGTTTTTGGAAATGGAGATAAGCCATCGATTAATTATTCTATGAGTTTGGGTACTGAATATAAAAATTTCACTTTAAATATACTATTGACTGGAGCGGCTGGTTATGACATTTATCTTGACGGTGAAGCACAGAGCCCGTTAAGGAACGGATTCAATGGGTATACCTATCAACTAGATTACTGGAATATCGAAAACACCAATGCTGCATATCCTCGAATCACAGATGGAGGATTTAATGACAATAACTATCGTTATTCAGATTTTTGGAAAAGAAATGGCAGTCACCTAAGGGTCAAGAACATTACATTGAGTTATACCCTACCAAAGGTGGGGAAGCTCTTATCAAGTTTTGAAGAGTTAAAAGTTTTTTTTACTGGCTATAACCTCTTGGTAATAAAGGGATATAATGAGGAATTTGATCCTCAAATGCAGTCAGGAACAGGTTGGTATTATCCTCAAAATAAGTCATTCACTTTTGGTCTTAATCTTACTTTATAATCGAAAATCATGAATAAAATATTTATATCAATAGTTTTTTTGATCGTCACTCTGGTAAGTTGTGATGATGACTTCCTTAATGAGCCTCCTTTAGATCGGATTACTGAAAATGATGTTTGGAGCGATGCCGCCTTAATGGATACCTATATTTTTAAAATTTATGACATTATGCCCTGGGATTTCTTGTCTGATTTTGGTGGTGGTGCTGGATGGGGCGCACAGAGAGATGCGTTATCAGATTTGGCTATGAGTACTTATTCATGGACACCTGCCAATAACTCAATCAGATCAGGAAACTGGGGGACATCAACTAATTATTGGCCACTCGATTGGTGGGGCTATGATAAGATTTATAAACTCAATTACTCAATTGAACAAATAACACCGCTAGGAACGGAAGTCATGACTGAAGAAGAGCGAGATAATAGATTAGGAGAATTGTACTTCATGAGAGCTTTTAGTTATTTTGAAATGGCCAAGCGATATGGTGGAATACCTATCATTTTGGAGACTCAGGATCCTGATAATACTCCTTTAGATAAATATTATCCGCCACGAAACACTGAGCAAGAGGTGTACGATCAAATAATAGCTGATGCTCGATTAGCCTTCGAAATGTTACCAGATAAATGGTCATCTCAGAAAGGGCGTGCGCCAAAATGGGCGGCTAAGGGTCTGGAATCAAGGGCGGCATTATATGCTGGCAGCATCGCTAAATACGGATCTATTGATTTGGATGGCTTAGTTGGTATCAACTCCGGTGCTGCTGATGACTATTATAACATTGCTTTAAACGCAGGAATAGAGATTATTAATAATGGTGGATATAGCCTATTTGATAAATATCCGGATAAATCTGAGAATTATTATCACTTGTTCGTAGATGAATCAGAAGATGAATCCATTTTTGTCAAAGTATGGTTGCCTTATGAAAAAGGTCATTCGTATGATTTGCACAATACCCCCTACAGCTACCGTGTAGATTGGGGATCTAGCATGTCTCCATCTAAACAATTGATGGATAGTTATGAAATGATAAGCACCGGACTTTTACCTTCTGAAGCAGGATCAGGTTATGATTCGAATAACCCATTTGAAGGTCGTGATCCAAGATTTAAAGGAACATTGTTTACTAATGGCGATTTATTTCAAGGATCAACAATCGAAACTTGGTATGGTACAGAATACAATGGAGTCCTCGATACCGGACCAGATACTGGGGTTGGAAAAGATGGTATGGGTATTCACCCTGATGCAACCAAGACAGGAGCATACGTAAGGAAATACTTGTCCGATGGATCAGTACCCTTACTCATTCAGCAGTATTATTCAGGACAAGACGGTATACTTATGAGACTAGGAGAAATGTATCTTAATGTTGCCGAAGCCGCGATTGAGTTAGGATTAGAATCAGAAGCGAGGGACTATATAGAACCCATAAGAAAGAGAGCGGGTCTCATAGAAAACTTAGGCTTTGAATCTTATTCAGGCATAACTCTAAGAGATAGGATTCGTAATGAAAGAAAAATTGAACTGGCCTTCGAAGATCATAGATATTGGGATTGTAGACGTTGGAGAACTGCTGAAGTCGATTTAAGTATTCAAGTTCAAGGAATTCGTTCGTTACGCAAAATTGATGCCGCTGGAAACGTATCCTTTACTTACGATTTTTTTGACGCCGAAACAGAACAAATGCATTTTGATAGCCGCCATTATTATTTACCCATTGGACAAGATAGGAGAAATAATAATGCCAATTTGCTTGAAAACCCCGGATATTGAAAAATAGGATGAAAAGAGAAAGAAGATGAAAAGAGAAACATTAATCAAAACACTATTTGGATGCATACTCCTTTTAATGGGATCATGCAATAGAGATGAGGAATTGAGTTCCATGGTTCCAACAGAATCAGATGCTATTTTTACTTTTAGCGAAGATGTTGATGATCCCAATACCATACATTTTAGTGCTGATCCATCCATAGATACCTGGTTTACACATTGGAGTTTTGGTGATGGGTCTAGTAGTGATGGTTTAGAGACTTCTAAAACCTACTATACAAAAGGTGAATATGAGGTTAGATTCAAAATTTTCACAACAAGTGGTGAGGCTTATTCTTATCAAACCATATCCATTGCCAATGACCTAGCAGATGAATCTAATCTGGTCAAGAATGGTACTTTTGATGATGCCTCTAGCTGGAATATAGTCAATCATTATGACGCGACTAATCTTGAAGGAGTCGTAACCATAGCTGATGGCGTGGCGCATTTCACAGAGCAATCCAACACATGGAAACATATGGGGATTTATCAATCAATAGCTTTACAACCCGGAACTTATCAGTTTGATATGGATATCACCTATAGTGAAATAAATGAGATCTGGGGTGAGGTATGGCTGGGTCTATCAGAGCCGATAAATGGAAATGACTACAACACGGATAATAGCGCCGAAATTATTCTTAATGTATTCAATGCATGGGACTGCTCGTCAAAAATAACTTATTCAGGGAAAGCAACAGCATTAGGATGTGATTCAAATCCAAACCCAGGTAATTTCACCCTATCTGTTCCAGGAGTTTATTATCTAATTTTTAGAACCGGAGGTGCTCAATATGGGACAAATGGGATTGTTGTAGATAATATTGAATTAAGAGAAGAATAGGACTAAATATTATCAATAAATCTTTTTTACATAAAATTTAGATCTCTTTTGGTTGCAAAAAAGGCCTTAATTGAAATTAATTTAGAGCCCTTATTTCAGCTCATCAACCTTCCTTTTCTGCAAGCAGAAAAGAACATATAAAGCTATGATTCAATTAGTTATTAAATAAACTGCTAAATAAATTAAAATGAAAGTTACATTTTTGTTGATTTATATTTTAATGACTTGTTCCGCCTCTAGTCAGTGGCTCAAAGCAAAAGGAAAAGTCATTGTCAATAGTG
>TARA_B110000483_G_scaffold30944_2_pt1 | contig 10423 bp, 8 predicted proteins | sample TARA_B110000483 | Tara Oceans TARA_B110000483 (sample SAMEA4398176) | marine metagenome | biome: Polar Biome; feature: [SRF] surface water layer (ENVO:00010504); material: water (ENVO:00002006), including particulate matter (ENVO:01000060) such as... | depth 5 m
TTCCGAAAGTAGGACTGATTGCTCTCCACCTAGAACCCTTATCATTGGAAAACCACTCTCTAATAAACTCAGCATTTAACTGTTGAACGTTTGGATAAATTCCCCAGTCTTGTCCGTTTAAGGTTAACTGTATGTAGTTTCCTTTAGCCGCAGGAATATGATTTCGAATTGAATTTAGATAAAATACTTCTCTAATGAATGATTCATCTCCAAAGCAATTGTTAAAATTAAAAGTTTCGTAGCCATCGATATCTTGGCCATCAGTTATGAAATCCGTAGTTACATTAAATGATTTTTTGTCACCATTCACATTATTATATGAGGTGTTTCCTTTGAAGCGAACGCCTACGCCAGAGTATGTATCTCCCTTATAGGTCAATGAAGCTTCTAATTCTGTTCCTGAAGCTTTATTTGCTATTAGTGTATTCCAATAGTTGGCTTGTGTAAAAGTCAGTTCGACTGTTTCTAGTTCATCTTCTTCATAAAAATCGTTTGATTTATTTCCACCAGTATAAATAATATGTTCGGATTCTACATAATCCATTTCCGAGGGAAAGCCTTGTGCACTAATTACTAAAAAAGAAAGAGTTAAAATGCCTAAAAGTGATAATTTGAATATATTCATAGGGTTAGGTTAGTAATTAAAAATATTTAGACGACAAAGTTAAAAAAATCCTTCGCGGTAGTTCTAAAACCAATCTACTGGATCTAAAAAAGGGCAATGCTTACCAAAAACAATGGACAATATGCGATGATCGCTTCAGATATTATTGAGGCCTAAAACTATAGAGTTTAAAGAGAAGAAGAATTGACCTCTTTATTTAGATTCAGTAGAATCTGATTTAGCCTCTTTAAGCTTAAATTCTTCCTTTTTAATTTTTAAATCTTTGACATTATCAAACTCACGTTTAAATGACAATCCGACACCGGCCCGCGTAGTATTCGCTTGATTAAAGTAATCATAATCCGTATTTGTAAATGCTTTAATTCGGAAACGCCTGTTTTCAGTCAAAGCATATTCGATACTGGCATTCCCGCCAAAATAGGTCGTGCTTGAATTATCAACCCCCAACTGATTAGCACCAAAATCTACGTTCCCGCCAACGTTAACGGTTACCCTATCGTTTAAAAAACGAGTAGTTAATGCAAGCTGCAACTCCCTTCTCAATGACAAATCCTCTATAGACGTCAGGTTTGTAAGGTCTTGCTCATAATTTCGATAGTTAAAATTCAAGCTCACATCATCTGATAAATACGAAATCCAATCATTAAAATATCTTGTCAATTGATTAGAAACAAATTCACTTACCGTATTGGCTGCATCACTAGCATTAATGTTAAACCCTCCATTAGTAACCTGATCGATACTACTCAAAGGAGGCAGGAACTGATTCAGCACCAACAATCCAAAAACCTGTCTATTCATTTCATTCTCGTATTGCTTCAGTGTAAAGATTTTTCTATCTACGTAGTTTCGCAGCGTCGGATTTAACTGCTCAATTGCTATATCAAATGCAATATCTGGATTGTATAGGATTCCTGTTAATGAAAGTAATAGTTTTACGGGGACCCTATTCAAGGCTTCTCCCTTCAGCTGGTCATTTGTTGTTATGACCAAGAAATCCTCGATTAAGTCTTTGGGCGCTGCCCTTAAGTTATATACAGCATCCACATCTACTTGTGTATCTTCAATCCTCCCTTGGAAATTTATATTACTATTTGGTTCAATCCTAAATCGCTTATTGATGATGTTTTGTAGCGTAAATAAATACTCTCCATCACTTATCACATAAGAGCCATAAAACATTACATCCCCCTCTTTTGGAACATTAATTTTCACATTCCCCTCGCCTTTTACCTCTAAGACATCACCCGTTGTTTGATCCAATATGATTTTGACCTTACAGTCATTATCCATGTCCAAATCTAAATTTACGGTCACTCCTTTCACTTTTAACTCATCGTCCCGATTAATTAAAAACTCGGTCTCTTCTTTCTTTTTTTCTACAAATGTGTAAAATTCATAGGTGCTTGCATTACCTGATTCTGTTAGCGGTATTGAAATATCCGATTTCCCTTCACTCTCACCTTTGATACTAATCGTGACGTCATTTGTCCGTCCCTTAAAGGCAGCACTTCCCTTTAAATAAGCGGTCCCATAAAAATCTTGATTATCTTCTAATGTGGTATTTAACCCCATTACCTTATCTGATACGACATCGATATCAAGACCAAAATCTTTCAGGTTGGTATGGTAGACTCTTCCTTTTCCATAAGCTATATTACCCTCCATATCCGTAATTTTCAGCTTATCGCCCAAATTAATACCCTTCTTATCAAACAATACCCGCTGATTTTTAACATTATAGCTTGTTTTTAGAAAGGTTACTGTTGTGGTCACATCATTTATATCCAGATAACCCAGTAAATCAGGCTTGTTACGTGGCCCCACGAGGGATAAACTTCCCGACACTGTTCCCTGCGTGTTGTCTATATATAAAGGGATAAAATCTTCTATCGAATAGATTGCAAAATTCTTAATATCGAAATTTAAATCAAAATCATTCTTTGTAATTTCCTTTGCAAAAGAGTAGGTTCCATTAATATCAACTTCATTATCCTCCCCATAAAGATTCCCATTAAGCTTCACCTTTTTATTTGGCAAGTCCAATATTGCGCTTGCATTTAGGTTTCCTATTTGATAATCATTAACTTCTATATTCTCAACCATTAAATCACCATAAAAACCAGGACTATCATCAGATAAATCGACACTCACTCTTCCATTGGCTATTCCATTTAAGTCGATATCTTTTAAAGCCAAAAATTGGGTAAAGTCTTCAATAAAAATATTACTTAAGAAAATATCTGCCTTCTTTTCTTTAGCTCCTATCTCGAGATCAACAAGCAGTTCAGACATGCCATTGTATAACTTCAAATTCTTGGAACTAATACAATCACCAATAAGTATTTCATTGTCCTTATCTATCATCCAAAACTGATCATTTAAATAAATGTTGGAAGGATCAAACTCTAAAGTAACTCCCTCATCCTTGGTAATTAAGTTTGCAAATAACTCTAATGATGAATTTTGAGCTCCATCTGCAAACAGCTTGAGGCTCAGTTCGTCTCTAGGGCCATTTACCAAAACCGAAAAATCTTTAATAAATAAACTATCCTTCATATAGAATGAAGGAATTGATGAGATAACATCAAACGCGCCGTCATCAACATAAATGGTAGAATTAACATCTAGGGCACTGAAGTCCTTATATTGAACGACAGGTAGATTAACTACAGCCAACATGCTTTTGGTATCCGAATTAATGTTTCCATCAATTCGACTTGGTCTTAAAATTTTCAAATCTGGAACAAACAAACTCAGTAAATCCGGGTTATCCTTAATGTCTAGTTCAAACTTAATCAATTGTTCGCTTACGCTACCCTCAAAATTAGGGATTAGAACGGATCTAAAAGTATTTGGAATTTCCCCAAATTCAAATTCACCCTGAACACTTGCATCTATGTCTTGACTTAAGATTGAAAATTGCTTTTCTCCATTACTTAGCTGCCTGCTCGTTGCGTTTACATATCCTATATCGTAATTCTTCTTATCTCCACTAACAAGAAGGTCATTAATGTTTACATAACCAATTACATCATTTATACTTGATGCAGAAAAATCTGAATTAATTTTCGCTGACACTATCAATTGCTCTTTCCAAAGATTTAAGGCTTTGAGATCAACTCTGTCGACCTCCGCATCAAACTTAAAAACCGGTATTTCTTGAGTTGCATCAATCTGACCGTTAAAATTTAACGCGATATTTTCGTCATTAATGGACATTTTTCCATTAAAGAAATTGTCTTTAACTCGGCCATCAACTAGGACATTTTCGTAGGAATACCCTTTTATATCAATTTGTTCTACTACCGCAGAAACCTCAATATCAAGTGTTTTTAGCTTCAACCCTTTCCCTTTTCCACTTCCTTTTAAACTAATTTCTCCTAAGGCTTCCTCAATACCGAAATATTTCCCTAAACTAAATTGTTGCAAATCAAAGGTTCCTGAGTATGACGCGTTTTGCTTATTATCCAGCTTGAAATTCAAATCCGTATTGATAGAACCTAATTCCGATTTCAAATATCCCTGAGTTACAAAGTCATTTATAAAACCATCAAATTTACCTTTAAAGAAAAGTCTTCCCAGTTTATCAATATTTTTTGGCAAAGGTATACCCGGATATAAACCAAGAACATCGCTGTAGTCGGTTATCAATCTATCTACTTTACCACTTATAAAAGTTTGCTTAATATCGGGTAAACCATTCATTGAAAAACTCCCTTCAAACAAGCTATATTTACCCGATCTAATTTTCAAATTTTTGGAATTAAAGCTGCTAATTTTCCCGTAGATATTGCCTTGAATATTTATAGGGTAGTTAAACTTATAAAGAGTAGGATCAACAAAATAAGCGAGATCTGTCGAATGGATCAAACTAGGTGCCATTTGGATGTCAAAACGAACATCTTCGGTGAAATTTTTAAACCCATCGAATCCTGCATATCGAAATACCACATCAGACTCCAGTTGGCTATTGTCAGTATTAAGTTTTAGATCACGAAATTCTAAGGCCTCATTATTTATGATCAATTTTTGCTGAAGATTTGATAAGCTAAATCCACTTTTCTCATCAAATGACAGCCCATGAATATTAGTATACAGACTATCTCCAGTAATTAAAAGACTATTAGTATGTAAATTAATTTCACTTAAAGCAAGGTGTTTAGAGTCGATTCGATTTGAAATCAATGAACTATCACCATCCATATCCATGGTAAACTGACCATGATTGAGATTAAGCGTATTGCTATTAAGATTAAATGGTAAGCTTAACAGCATAGGCTGCTCTATTTTGACAAAATTGGGGTTTGGTGGTAATTTTCGATAATGAACTGAAGGGCAATTAACATCCATTCGTTCCAATTCAAAATTCATGTCCCCAAACTTCATATAATTAAAGGAGACAAGGGTTTCATCCACCTGCGCTACCAAAGTATTTCCCGCATAATAATCAAGATAATTAATCCAGATATCTTTCAATAAAACATTGTCCATGCTTATCTCCCAGGGATCTGATGTTTTCTCTTTTAATAGCTTCGAACTTGCTTGAGGTAATTGTATTGCATCAATATTAAACAAAGAATCATTATGCGGTCTCTCGATGTTTAGATAAAAATTACTCACCTCAACTCGATCAAGATTAATGGTTTTTTGCAACAATGAAAAGTAACTAAGTTTTGCGTGAACACCTTCTATAAAAGCCAAGGTATCGGCATTCAAGTCCTCAATATATATGTTCTCAATATTAACAGTATTAAAAAAATCAATTTCTAATCGCCCCAGATCTACCGGCAATCCAAGCTGTTTACTTAATTGTTTTGTAGTAATCTTTGCTATCCACGTTTGAATTTTAGGAGACCTTAGACCAAAATATAAGCTTGTTAGCAAAAATACTATTAGGAACAATAGTATTAGTGCTATTTTTGTGAGCGATTTTAAAATTTTCTTTAGTTTCACTAAGCTTATTTATGAGTTACAAATATAAGTATAAACATGGAAGCAGATAACATTTGTATACTTGCCATAGAATCCTCCTGCGATGATACCTCTGCCGCTGTTATTAAAGACGGTAAAGTACTTGCAAATATTATAGTTAGTCAGGCTATACATGCAGAATGGGGTGGAATTGTACCCGAATTAGCTTCTCGTGCTCACCACCAAAACATCATTCCCGTAGTCGATAAAGCATTAAAAGATTCAAATGTTAAAAAAGATGAATTAAATGCGATTGCCTATACGGGGGGTCCCGGATTAATGGGCTCACTGATGGTAGGAGGCAGTTTCGCCAAGGCGATGGCTCTTTCTTTGGGTATTCAGACTATTTCAGTTCATCACATGAAAGCACATATACTCGCACATTTTATTGACAAGCCCAAACCACAATTTCCTTTCTTATGTTTAACTGTTTCGGGTGGGCATACTCAAATCGTTTTGGTTCGCGACTATCTTGATATGGAAGTTGTTGGAAGTACGATTGATGATGCTGCGGGAGAAGCATTTGATAAGTGCGCAAAAATATTTGGCTTAACTTATCCTGGAGGCCCACTTATAGATAAGCATGCTAAAAATGGAAATCCTCAAGCTTTTAAATTTACGAAGCCCAGAGTAGATGAACTTTCATTTAGTTTCAGTGGATTAAAAACTGCGGTGCTTTACTTTGTGCAAAAACAACAGAAACTTAACCCTGATTTTGTAAAGCAAAATCTAGCAGATTTATGTGCTTCCCTGCAATTTACTATTGTTGATATTTTGATTGGAAAATTACTTGCTGCTTCAGATAAATTTAAAATAAATGAACTGGCAATTGCTGGAGGAGTATCTGCAAACAGTCTTTTGAGAGAGAAGTTGAACGAGCTCGAAAAGAAAGGATACAACACCTTCATCCCGGACTTCCAATATTGCCTTGACAATGCAGGAATGGTTGCAATGACGGCTTATTTTCAATATTTGAAAAAAGATTTTGCCTCCTTGGATTTCGAACCCAAGGCAAGATGGCCGATGGTTTAATGATTGGCCTATTATTTGATTACCGTTAGAACACTTATCTTTAACTTATGAAAAAATTATTATTTCTTCTATTTTTTGTTCCTGTACTTCTAAATGCCCAAAGTGAAAGAGCATTAAAGTTGTATGGCGAAGGTGTCAAACAATTTTATAACGAAGAATATGTACTTGCATTAGAATTTTTCAATCAATCCCTGGCATTAGATACTAATTTTCAAATTGCAGCTATGAATCGAGGTCAAACCCTGATGAAGCTCGGACTGCTGTATGATGCTATAATGGATTTCAATACCGTTATTGGTCTAGATAGTAATTATGTAGATGCATATAAGGAATTGGCAATATGCTATATTAATACTCATCAATATAGCGAGGCGATAGCAAATTTATATTTATTGATTGCCTTCAATCCCAATATAAAGGCCCCATACAAACAGTTAGGTTTATGCTATTATTACACGAGGAAGTATGAGTTGGCCGAAGAAGCATATGGAATTTATTTGGAGGGGAATGAAAGCGACTTAGAAGCTTGGTTCCAAAAAGGTTTATGCAGTTATTACTATGCAGACTATGAAACTGCAATCACTGATTTTTCCGCAGTATTAGATTTGGATAATATGTACAGCACAGCCATCGAGTGGAGAGGTAAATCTTACCAAAAAGGAAACTACATTGAAAAAGCCTGTTCGGACTGGAGCCTATCTAAGGAACAGGGATTAAGATCAACCCAAGAGTACTTAGATAAGTATTGCACAAAAGGAAATTAACTTTGGCTTACATAGCTGAACCAGTTCTTTAGAATTTGGAAACCCTCCGAGGTAAGGATGGACTCCGGGTGAAATTGGACTCCAGCTATTGGCAATGTCTCATGTTCAAATGCCATAGATTCATCCTCAATGGTTTTTGCAGTGACGTTTAATGGTGCACATATATTTTTTAAAACTAAAGAGTGGTAGCGCATAACAGAAATAGGCGAAGACATTTTTTGAAATAGAATAGAGCCTTCCAAAAACATAATCTCAGAAGTTTTACCATGCATTGGTTTTATTCCTTTATCCAATTTTGCTCCAAAAAACTCACCAATTGCTTGATACCCTAGGCAAATTCCCAATATAGGCTTATTAAGATGTAATCTTTCAATCAACTCGAGACAAATGCCTGCATTTTTGGGGACACCAGGTCCTGGTGAAACCACTAGAGCATTAAAGTCCATCGCGAGAATTTCTTCTACTGAGTATTGGTCGTTTCTTATCACCTTACAAGAATAACCCAACTGAAGAATATAATCATAAAGATTGTATGTAAAGGAATCGTAATTATCTATGAGCAGGATCACGATTGCTTAATTTGAAGAGGCAGCATCTTGTACGGTCTTATTTAGCAGTTCAAACGACTCTTTGAAATAAGGAATTAAAGCGTCAAACATCGATAAACCCTTTGGGCCGAGTGGCATGATATAATTGTAGGTAGTCGATGAATATTTTAGATTATCAGTAAGGATACCTGTTCCATCCAGAAAAAAGATTAACATGCCAAACAACATCGCAGCTATAACACTCCATACAAGCCCACCTAATATCTTATTGACAAAATTAAGCATGATTGCTCTTAAAACCTTTTCAGTAATATAGGCAACCAATTTTATAGCTGCAATGACAGACAATAGAACTAAAATAAATGAAAGTGCAGGCATAAGAACACTAGGTACATTGAAGTTTTTATATAACCAAACCGCTGCTAAAGTGGAAAAATTCATGGCAATAATAAAGCCTAATACAATGGCAACAAAACTTAATAAAGAATAGATAATACCCTTTGAATATCCATTGTAAAATGCGCCAACTAAAACTAAACCTAATAACACATCCAATATCATTGCAACAAATTTTTAAGGACTGATGCGATTGTTTTTCCGTCGGAAACTCCAGCTAGTTTTATATTGGCCATTCCCATTAAGCGTCCCATATCCTTCTTACTATTCAAGCCACTAGTATCAACCATCGATCTTAATATGTCTTCCAGCTCTTCTATACTTAGTTGTTTAGGTAAAAACTTTTTGAGCACCGCAATTTCCTCTTGTTCCTTTTCTGCAAGATCGTTTCTGTTTTCCTTTTGATAAATCGATAAGGCGTCATTCCTTTGCTTTACCATTTTTTGAAGGATTTTAGCCTCCTGTTCAGTGCTCAGTGTTTCGCTTGCGCCCCTTTCTGTTTTTTGCATGCTTATAGCTGTTTTAACCGCACGCAAGGTTCTCAATCCTGCAGCATCCTTCGCTTTCATCGCTTCCTTAAGAGCAATTTGTATTTTTACTTCTAAACTCATAATTATTTTTAAATTATCTTGACCAGTTCTTTTTCAATGTTGCTATAAAATTGGGGTCTGACCAATTCTTACTACCAATTTTACTATATACTTTGGCTCCCTCACTATTATAAATATAGGTTGTGGGGAATTGTGTCACCCCAAAACGATTAAAATTTTCTACAGTAACAAAATCAATATTGGAGTACTTTTCTATATATCCATGAACCTTTGAAAAAGATTCATTTGAGACACATATCACTTGTAAACCATCCCAAATACCACTCATTTCATTTAATGATGGCATCTCGTGGAGACATGGCCCACACCATGTTTGCCAGAAATTAATGACCACTATTTTATCTTGGTAATCAGCTAATTGAACACTCTCCTCATTATTGTATTGCAGAAACACCAAATCCTCTGCATCTATTTTTGGGACAATAAATTTTCTATTTAGCATATAGATAGTCACACCAATAAGCACTGCATAGAAAACTATATTCAACATCTTTTTTACGTTCATCTGAGCTATTCTCCTTCAACGACAATGAAAACATCTTCATTATCTTTTTTCATGTAGTACTTTTCTCGAGCGAATTTCTCTTTCTTTTCATCTGTAGAAAACAACTCTTGCTTAAGTTCATCCACCTTATTAATCTCATTATTATAATACGTTTTTTCTTCTTCAAGTTCATTTAGCTTTTGGCTAAGTTTGAATTGATAGAAAATATTATTTGCATCAAAAAAGATCATCCAGATGAAGAAGAATAGCAGAATAGCAAAATAGATATTCTTAAAATACCAGGGCAGTTGTTTATATTTCTCTATCCACTTTTTCATCACAACAAATGTAGTTAAATTTTAAAGACTACATTTCAAAAAATATTAACGTTTAACCAATCTACTGGATCTAAAAAAGGGCAAAAAAAAAGTCCTTGCAGTAATTAAACTACAAGGACTTTATTAAAAGGAGTTGGCAACGACTTACTTTCCCGGTAAACCAGTATCATCAGCGCAATAGTGCTTAACTTCTCTGTTCGGAATGGGAAGAGGTGTTTCACTATGCTATAATCACCAACAAAAGTTATCCTAATACTGCCTCTACGACAGTCTTCAGACTTCTCTTTTCGTCTGCCTATGGCAAACGATTATATGATTAACACATTGAAAATTAAGATTAAAAAAAGCTAACGAGCAATTAGTAGTGTTCGGCTTTGACGTTACCGCCTTTACACCTACACCCTATCAACGTCCTCATCTCGAACGACTCTTAAAAGAAATCTCATCTTGAAGTAGGCTTCGCGCTTAGATGCTTTCAGCGCTTATCCCTTCCAAACATAGCTACTCTGCAATGCAGCTGGCGCTACAACAGATACACCAGAGGTTTGTCCAACCCGGTCCTCTCGTACTAGGGTCAGCTCTCCTCAAATTTCTAACGCCCACAATAGATAGAGACCGAACTGTCTCGCGACGTTCTGAACCCAGCTCGCG
>TARA_B110000483_G_scaffold154325_1_pt1 | contig 10418 bp, 10 predicted proteins | sample TARA_B110000483 | Tara Oceans TARA_B110000483 (sample SAMEA4398176) | marine metagenome | biome: Polar Biome; feature: [SRF] surface water layer (ENVO:00010504); material: water (ENVO:00002006), including particulate matter (ENVO:01000060) such as... | depth 5 m
AGATAATGTATCCTCCTCTTCAAGTATCAGGCAAAGAGGAGAGAGCAATGAACGGAAACGATCGTTGTCCATGAAATGTGTGAACAACCTTGTCCAGTTTCTCTTGCATTGGATATCATTACATTTTTCAATAATTATGGGTGAATCAAATGTATCTAAAAGCAGTTCTGAAAAAGTTGCTGATAGTCTAAACGCTTCAAGGCTCTGGTATGGCACTAGTGCTTTGCATAATTCGGGCAAATTTAAAGTTAACCCAACTAGACGCTCTCTTTCCTTCCTGCTGAATGAAAAAGGGCTTAATAACGGATGCTAAAAACACAAACTTAGACTGTCACTATATAGAGTATAAAATCGCTTCCTTTTCTTCGGATAGCGATGTAAAGCCCAACGTGGCTCATTTATTCGAAGAGATAACTAAACGTTCAAAATGTAAGAATTATTTCTAGAAGCACTTTACCGAAGCCACTGAAAAATGAGAACAAAAATGTATTAACGCAGACAAAAGAATATATCAACATTACTAAACTATGCTTAACAAAGGAACAAAGAGGTATCCTAGAAAAAAATTACCAAAAGCTAAGTAAGTCTTATAGCGTATCTGAAAAAGATTTTAATTCAAAGTTCAGAAGCATCAAGAGGTTAATAGTCAGCTATATTAATCGGACCTTTCGTATCAATAGATGGAGAAGGAAAGCCAAATATCTCTTTAAACCTTTTTGTCACTCCTCTAAATAGTTGATTATTCGTTCAATTCCGTCTTCGTTATCCAGACCTTCAGCGCTTTCCAATTTGGCTCTGTGTGCTGAACCTATAGCTTCCACTAATGATTTTATATCTTGGCCACCATTGTTTTCCGCTAACCTGCTTGAACAGACTTGATAAAATTTAACATAGGATTCATTTACTAGCAGTGGCTTTAAATCACCTAGTTTACTCTCCCCAACAGAGTCAATAAATTGATTGTGCAAGGCTATATAAAAATCCACTGAACTGCAACTTTCCATGAAGGATACAACACACACAATAAGAAACGCCCTTGAGAGACGTCTCGCAGCAATTTCATCATCTTGTGTTAAAAGAGTTCCGTCGTTTTGGATTTGTTTTAAATAGGCAGCTTGTATCAAACTATAAGTCTCACCATTAGGACTATCCCGTAAATCAAAATTTAAGAAGAGATTTACTATTTTAAATACTTCTTCCATAGCCTCCAATTGATTATTTTGTTGCTCTAGTTGAACGGTAACATAGTCTTACGCTCTTGCTCTTATTCTTCTCTACCATAGTCAACTCAGCTTTCGCTAGTTTCAGCTACCATTTTTTCTTTAGCTGAAGACTTTGCTCCCTTGCTGAAACTAGTTTTCTCAGTTAGATATTTTGCTCGATCTTCGATATCTAACTCTTGGCCAACCAAAGACAAAGTGTCGGTTAAACTCTTAGCAGCTTAGAAGGGAGAACCAAAAAAGCATTAAAGAAATTTTTTGACGAAGCTAAAATAAAATAACCAATTCAGGTAAATTGCTACCCCAGTGTAGTTTAAAATACAGTTTAGCTGATGACTACTAAATTACTTAGCTAATAAAAAAGAATCCTCTTAAAGGTCCCAGTTTTTATTAATAGCCTGTCAAAAATATTATTTCTGACAGGCTTTAGTTTTTTCTAAACTCTATTAAACCATCTATAAAGATGACCCAAGGCCTGAATATGACCCAAAGATAAATAGTGATAGTAGACCAAGCGCAGCAAGGCCACCTACTGTTGCTACCATCCAAAGTGGTACTCTTCCTATATCAGACATATAGTGATAATCTCCGTAAATTACATTCTTAAGTACTGAGACAACCTCTCAATTTTTTACTTTTACGCTTAGATCGGCTTAGTTAAAGAAGTAGCTAGAAAATAGTACTGCTAAAACAAAGAATAAAAGTAGACCCCAATAGAGTGAGGTACGATTTAATTCTACCGGTTGTTTATTAGGATTTGGTGCACTCATTTTTAATCTCTTATCGCTGAATAAATTGCATTGATGTAATAGCTCCTAGGAAAAAAACCGTAGGTACGGCTAATGCATGAATAGTCAACCAACGAAATGTGAAAATAGGATATGCTACTGGTTGATTTGTATTGATCATTGAAACCTCTAACGTGTTTACTATTTTTATAATCCCTTCGTTAAATCCTCAAGCTCTTGCTTAGCACTGAATCTATCGTTAACCAAAGGTATTTGCTGACGATCCTGCGTGAAGTACTCGTTTGGTCGTGGAGTACCAAAAGCATCATAAGCTAGGCCTGTGCTAACGAAAAGAAAGCCTGCAACGAATAATGCTGGGATAGTAATGCTATGAATAATCCAATAGCGGATACTAGTTAAAATATCCGTAAAAGGTCTTTCTCCTGTTGAACCTCCTGACACGATTCTTTCTCCTATTATTACTTAGATTAAATCTTATACCCAGAGGACATTTCCAAAAGGGTAATTCTTATCAAAACTTGTTCAAAGCTTTCACTATAAACCAAGTATACTGATACATTTATTTCACTACTTACAAAAGTTACTTAAATGAAATTATATAACGTAATTGCTATTTTTGAGCAAGAATTCAGATCTTATTTTTTGAAAACTTTACTCGTTTGAAGGGTACAAATACTATGCGGTACTAACTTATAAAAATATAGCTTGTTTCTTTTTACTTTCGATAATTAACTTTTAAAGCGGGTAGGGAGAATCGAACTCCCATCATTAGCTTGGAAGGCTAAGGTTCTACCACTAAACTATACCCGCAACATATATTAACTTTATTTCTAAGTCATATAATATATTGTATTAACTAAATAGTCAACTAAAAAGATTATAAGTACGTTTAATTTCTTATTAGCTTTGCAAATTAAATCTGTCTTTTTACACAGAAAGAGAAAAAAAAGTATTACCTACCTATTGACAATAATAAATCTACACACTAATATTATAAGCGTGTTCTTAAGCCCCCATCGTCTAGAGGCCTAGGACATCTCCCTTTCACGGAGGTAACGGGGATTCGAATTCCCCTGGGGGTAAAATTTATACAACTTGGTTCGGTTCAGGATCACGACGGCGAACGAAGTAGCGTAGGCAATATTCTAGATTTTGTCCGGCTACATCTACCACCGCGAGTTGACGTCCTTCTAGTTCTGCAACCTCCAGGCTGATTAAGCTGTTGGCTAAAAAGATGGATTTTATCCCATATACCCTGTTTAAAGTAAATCAAGCAATTCTTATTCCAAAAACCTGATTATGAAATTCTTTTATTCTTCGGTTAGAGAACTAGAAGAATCAGAGTTTTGGTATCCAGAACAAATGGTCATAAGCTCGTCCTCAATACTTATGCCGCGGTTGTTTACAGCCAACACATCCGAATAAGCTCTAAGTAGGTAATCATACGAACTATGGTCACGAAGTTCCGATACGGCTTGTTCAAGATCAAAAAGCTTGCTTCTACTAACAGACGCAATAAATCGCTCTCTTAAATCAGTGTCGCAATTTTCAAAAAAAATACCAATACAAATTATTGAAAGCGCGCGCGAAAAACGTATCGCGGCAATTTTATCTTTCTGGGTCTGACCATGATTTTTTTCTTTCATCTTTAAAAATGAAGCCTGTGCCGAGCTATATTTACCGATACCATACGGAAAGTCTCTAATATCTAGATCCTTGGTCAACCATAGCGTTTCATATACACCCCATATTAACCATTTTTTCTTCCTCGCTGATTAATGTTAGTTATACAATAATAATGACTTCCTCTTTAAGAAAAAAATCTCTCGAAAACAAAAGAGAAGTAATGCTTTTCGCAACAGATAAAAACTTGTTCTCAACGGACAGTTACATAAAAGTAATGACTAATTTAAAGGAGACGAAATGGGGAGCTTATTTATTTATTTAACCAAAAATAAATATTTTTTTTATCATCATTTATTCAACATAATTTTTTGTGGATGCTAGAAACGTATCTAAAATTTCCTTTTTAAAAACCTTTGTTATATTAGCATGGTAACGTTTTGGGTTCATAACTATTGAGAGATTACGTTTTATTGTAATACCCTCGATTTTTGCCCAATGTAACATTCCTAGCTCAAGTTCCTTTGATATTGCTGAAACAGAAACAAAAGCGGCACCTAAACCTGATTGAACAGCGTTTTTAATAGCTTCGATGGAATTTAGTTCCATTTCAATTTTAAAATATCTGCTATCAATTCCATTTTGCAAAAGAATATTTTCAATAACATTTCTTATAGTTGATTGATTTTCTAATGCTATAAATTTCAATCGATATAAGTCTTCTTTTTGAATATATTTAACAGTAGAAAAAGGGTGAGATGTTGGTAAAATTAGTGCTAACTCATCCTCTGCATAACAGGTTATTTCCAATACATTTTTAAGCTCGAGTGGAATTTCACCACCAACTACGGCTAAATCAATTTGTCCTTTTGCAACACCCCAACAAATTTGCCGTGTTGAATATACTTGTAACTCGACTGTAATTTGTGGGTAGACATGTCGAAAGATTCCAATAAGGCGTGGCATTAAATATGTACCTGTAGTTTGACTCGCTCCAATTATTAGTGCACCAGATTGTAAAGTTTGCAACTCTTCTAAAGCATGGCAAGTTTCTTCACAAAGATTTAGTATTCGATCGCAATATTTTAAGAGTAAGTTACCTGTTTCTGTTAGGCGTGCCTTCCGTTTATTTCTATAAAAAATGGGTAAATTTAATTGTCTCTCTAAATTTTGTATTTGTAAACTAACTGCCGGTTGAGAAATATAAAGTTTTTCTGCAGCTTTTTTAAAATTTCCTTCTTCAGCAATGGTCTGAAGTATTTTTAATTGATCAAGCGTAAAAGGGAGGTTAAGCATTAATTTATTAGATAAGTTTAATTAAATTTCCAAGGACTTTAATTTAAAGATAAGAAACTTTTATTGTGATAAAAGAATCTTTTTCAGAAAAAAGCTTGCATATTATTCTAAAGAATATGAGTATAATAGTATTCAAATAGATATGTAATGTAAAGAGGGTTTACTCCTATGGCAGATACACGACTTTTAGTAGTATTATTTCCAGTTTTAGCAGCGGCTTCTTGGGCTTTATTTAACATTGGTCGATTAGCGCTTCAACAATTAAAAAGGATGTCTTAAAAAAAGACATACCTATTTTTTGAAACAGGATCAATTATCTGTAGAGAAATCAATATTATTTAATAATAATTTTTTGTTTTCTCTACATTTCATTTTTTTAATCAACGATCATTATTAGATTTTTTTATTAAATTACCAAATAGCCGTTTCACAGGATTTTTTGATGTAGCTAGTTCAAGATTTAAAAACTTAACGTCTATTCCATCTAATCTAAGAGCAGTATTTTGAAAAGCTAGTCCTGGTAAAGATAACTTTTTTTCTAAAACAAGTGGCTCACCACGGTTTGATGCAATTATAACTTCTTCACTATCAGGAATAATGCCAATTAAAGGTATACCTAATATATTTTGAACATCGTCAATAGACATCATATCATCGGTTTTTACCATATTTGGACGTATACGATTGACTAAAAGACTAATCTTTTTAACACCTTTTGCTACAAGTATACCGATAACTTTATCTGCATCTCTGATTGAAGGAACCTCTGGCGTTACCACTACTATCGACTCCTTAGCTGGTTCTACAGCTGTTTGAAAGCCTTCATCTATGCCAGCTGGGCTGTCTATTAGTATAAAATCATATTTATCGTCTAAGAGTTCAATGAGACTCTCTAATTGTTCTATTGTTACTGGGTTTTTACCTTGATTCGACGATAGTGGAAGAAATGTTAATTGTGGTTGTCTTTTATCTTGTATTAAGGCTTGTTTTAACCGGCAATCACCATTTAAAACGTCTGTACCAGTATAAATAATGCGATTTTCAAGCCCTAATAGCAAGTCTAAATTACGCAAACCAACATCGGCGTCTATAAGTAATGTATTGCGGTTTAAACGCGCTAATGCCATTCCTATATTTGACGTTGCTGTTGTTTTACCTACCCCTCCTTTTCCAGAAGTAATAACGATAATACGAGCCATGAAATATGTAGTCTTATAATGTACTAAGTTAGCGTAAAATAGATTATAGCATTTTGCTAGCTTATGTACCTTCTGCATTGTATAATTAATACAGTTAATGCAATTTTTTTTTATTTAAATAAATGAGTGAACAACTTTATAACACGAAAGAAGACCCACTAACAATAGGTAAAAAACAATTCTCTTCAAGGTTAATGCTTGGTACAGGTAAATATCAAAATTTTCAGGAAGCAAGGGAAAGTATACTAACAAGTGGTTGTGAAATATTAACGGTAGCCATTCGAAGAGCTCAGAATTCAAATGTAGGCGGGATAGGTAATTTGCTTAATGGTTTAGATTGGAAAAAAATTTGGTTAATGCCGAATACCGCAGGTTCACAAACAGCAGAAGAAGCTGTTCGTTTAGCATTTATGGGGCGTGAAGTTTTAAAAAATTTAGATTATACGGATAATAATTTTATAAAATTAGAAGTGATTCCAGACCCTAAGCATTTATTACCAGACAGTATAGGTACATTAACTGGAGCTGAATATCTTGTGAAGAATAATTTCGATGTGTTACCCTATATGAATGCAGATCCTGTTTTAGCAAAGCAGCTTGAAAGCATAGGTTGCGTAACTGTTATGCCACTAGGGTCACCCATTGGTTCAGGGCAAGGGTTAAAAAATTTGTACAATATAAAAATTATCGTTGAAAATTCAAATGTTCCTGTAATAGTCGACGCAGGTATTGGTTCACCTAGCCAAGCAGCAGAGGCAATGGAAATAGGGAGTGATGGCATATTAGCAAATACGGCAATTGCAAAAGCTAAATATGCGCAGGGTATGGCTTACGCAATGAAATTGGCCGTTCTTGCTGGTCGTATTGGTTATATATCAGGTAGGATGGAAATCTCACATTATGCAAAACCAAGTTCGCCTATCATTGGTATATCAAAAACAGATTAAAAATAAAAATTTAGTTATATAATTGCACTTATGGAAAAGTAATTCCCTAATTTTTTATTATGCTTGGACCGATATCTTGTTTATTTTTGAATAGCTTGTATTATGTTAAAACACTTTTTTCATTTTTTCTTTATTAACTTGTTAATTAGTGTTAGGAAGTATAATTTAAAACTTGTGTTTTATTTTAAATACATTAATAATTAATGTATAAATCAATAATCTTTAGTATGAAAGTTTAGTTTATGGCCATAAGCATAAAAAAAGAAACAGAAAGACCCGTATTTCCTTTTACAGCAATTATTGGGCAAGAAGAAATGAAACTTGCTTTAATATTAAACGTGATTGATCCGAGAATTGGTGGCGTGATGATAATGGGTGATCGTGGTACTGGGAAATCGACTACAATTAGAGCTGTTGCTGATCTTTTACCTGCTATAAAAATTGTTGCAGACGATCCGTTTAACTCTTCAATGGATGATTTTGAATTAATGAGTGAAACAGTAAAAAATGCTGTTGAGAACAATGAAGAGTTAACTTGTGAGTTTAAAAAAGTACCCATGGTTGATTTACCATTAGGTGCAACTGAAGACCGACTTTGTGGAACAATTGATATTGAAAAAGCACTCACAGAGGGTGTGAAAGCTTTCGAACCTGGTCTATTAGCTAAAGCTAACCGAGGAATTCTGTATGTGGATGAAGTTAATCTTCTAGACGATCATTTAGTAGATGTACTATTAGATTCTGCTGCATCTGGGTGGAATACTGTTGAGCGTGAAGGTATTTCAATTAAACATCCAGCACGATTTGTTCTTGTCGGTTCCGGTAACCCTGAAGAAGGTGAATTAAGACCACAGCTCTTAGATCGATTTGGTATGCATGCGGAAATTAGAACTGTAAGAGAACCAGCAACTCGTGTTCGCGTTGTTGAAGAAAGGAGTGGTTTTGACCAAAACCCAGACGAGTTTTTAAAAGCAAATGAAGAGGCTTTAGATTCATTAAGAACAAAAATTATTAGTGCACAAGAACTTTTACCAGAAGTGACACTCGATTTTGATCTTCGAGTTAAAATTTCGCAGGTTTGTGGAAGCTTAAATGTAGATGGTCTAAGAGGTGATATTGTAACAAACCGTGCAGCGAAAGCTTATGCTGCATATAACGGTTCTAAAAATGTTACAGTAGATGACATTGAAAATGTAATTACTTTATGTCTTCGACACCGATTAAGAAAAGATCCTCTGGCAACTATTGATTCAGGAGATAAAGTTCATGGCGCATTTGAAGAAGTATTTAAATAAAACGTTTTGCATTTGTTTATTAATTTAAATAGGCCCAGTAGGATTCGAACCTACATTAGAGACTTAGAAGGTCCCTGTCCTAATCCCTTAGACGATGAGCCCAAATTTATTTAGGTTGCAAGAGGTATACTTTTAATTGAGCGTAATCTTTCACTACGCTTAATTATTTGTATAACTTTCATAAAGTATTTTTAATAAAAATATTGGGCGGTATAGGATTTGAACCTATGACCACCTGCTTGTAAGGCAGGCGCTCTACCACTGAGCTAACCGCCCTCTATAATCTTATAATAAGTCCTATTTGTATTATTTGGCAATTGCTTTTATTAATTTTCTTTTTTGCAGTATTCTCAGAATATGGATTTTCTAAATGTAGGATTATAAACATTTACTTATAGAATGGAGTATGCAGTTAATAAACATTAATAATAATATTCTTCCATGTGAAGTATATAAACCCACTTTTCAAGGTAATTCTTCTTTAAAAAAGCCAAAAAGTATTGAATTCTTTGATATTTTATACAGCGGTCCAAACAATATTAATCTTAATTGGAAAGAATCCGATGAATTGAAAGGGGATTCACTTTTAAACTCTAATTTCGGAATTATAAAGCACAATTTTCCTTTTATTGATTTTTTAGAAGACACCCTTTTTCGTTCTAAAGCCCAAAATAGTGTTGTAAAAAATTATGAATCTTCAGATTTTGTTACTGGCTATAAAAATAAAAGAATTACATCAGAATTTTATACTAAAAAAACTAAACCTATACAGGAGAAACTGAAAAATATTCCTGTTTATACTATTTTAAATGGACGTGGAGAAATTATTTTAGCGAATAGTTTCAGTAAATTAATCCGTAAAGAGAAAAAGGCATTTTTAATTGAAAATTTATATAATTATTGTGGAGCTTTTGATTCGCAAACTATAGAAAATTATAGTTCTGGACTGTTTTTTCTTGATAGATATAGTGCTGAACTCTATTTGAAAGAAGTAGTAAATTCTGACTTAGACGGTGCAAAAGCCCTTGGCTTATCACTACATTGTATTAGCCTTGATTCAGCATATAGAGTTACTCGCGAGTCCCACCCTAATATTGACTTTCGTTTTGTACCAAAATTCAATGAGTTAAGTACATTGTTCGAAGGAAGTGTAACAAATGATAAATTAATCTTTGACGAAGATCAACAACAGCTTCGTTTTAGAAGACGGCCACTTAAACTAATGTCTTCTACAGGTAACCTAGGGAATTGGGCTACTCCGTTTAATTCATTCCTACAACACTCGGAGTATTATAAAGGGGTTCCAGTTTATATCGTACAATTAAAAGACATACCTCGAAATTTAATATTTGAAAGTTACTTTAATTTAATTGGTACTATCGAGCATTCTTGGAGTGGTTTTCTTCAATCTCTTGACCGTATGTTTGGTTGTGGACACAATTGGGTAATGCAAGGTTCTCTTTATAAAGTAGGAAATTCTGAAAATGTAACAAATTATGTTTTCTTTGAAGCACAAAAAGCTGTCCAATTTTGTAACAAATATACAAGAAGAATTGGACGTTACAATGGAAGCCGGACTTCAGCTATGGGATTTTTCATTCGAAAGCCAAAAATCTTTGTACATAACTTAGAAGATTTTCTTGAAAAATGGGAAGATGTTGTTTTAAACAAAAATTCCTCTAGAGAGATTTTAAAATACGATGATTATTTAAACGCTAACGAAAACAATTACACTGACCCTTCAATCCAATATTGTGTTCCCACTTCACTTTTTAGTGCAAAAAATACAGTAATAATTCCTGCTACGAGTTCTTTAAAAGAAATTCAATTAAATAAAATTAAAAAACAAAGCGGAAGTTTTAGTGCCCAAAAAGTAAAAAATATAAAACAATCTTTAAAGTTTAAAAGCCGAACTTTAGTCAGTTACATGAATATCCTACTAAATTACAACTAGTTTTTACAAAAAGGGCCTCCATCAGTGTGTAATATTAAAAAAATTGGAATTACTTTTAATTTTTTTAAATTTAAATCATAATAAAAATTATTTTTTTAATAAGCCCGTCGCTAATTATAATTATTAAAATTACAC
>TARA_B110000483_G_scaffold40488_2_pt1 | contig 10404 bp, 10 predicted proteins | sample TARA_B110000483 | Tara Oceans TARA_B110000483 (sample SAMEA4398176) | marine metagenome | biome: Polar Biome; feature: [SRF] surface water layer (ENVO:00010504); material: water (ENVO:00002006), including particulate matter (ENVO:01000060) such as... | depth 5 m
ATCTGATTTTATAACAATTACCAAAGCCGACTCTAGTGAATGGTCTTTGATGAAACCAGCAATTTTGGGAAGTATTATTGAGCATTTCACAACAAACAAACCAATTTTAGTTGATAAAGAAGAAACACAACTTACTCAACATACAATTAACGATGATGACACCGATGTTGTTGTTAAAATTAAAGAACTTCTTGATAGCAAAGTTCGACCAGCAGTAGCTATGGATGGAGGAGATATAGTCTTTGATAAATACGATGAGGGAATTGTATTTCTTAGAATGCAAGGATCTTGTGCAGGATGTCCAAGTTCAACAGCGACCTTAAAAATGGGAATTGAAAATATGCTAAAGCATTACATTCCTGAGGTTCGCGAAGTACGTCCTGTTGAAGCCTAAATTAATATTTTTAGTACTCTTAGTAATAAGCTGCTTATTCAGCACGCAAAGCTTTAGTGAAAATGTAAAGTCGTGGAAAGAAATTGACCGATATTATAAGAAAAATAATATTGATATTTATAATTTACAAGCTTCAGAAATCGAAAAATTGAAAAGTTATGAAACTATTCCTGATAATTTTGCAACATTAGAAGATGTTCAAAAGAAAAAAGAGATATTTTATTTAATAGCTTATCCTCTAATTCATCAGAATAATGAGGATATAAAACAAGAAAGAAAAATTATTATAGATATGGAAAAAAAAGGGTCCATTAAAGATTTGAATAGCGAAGATCTCAATTCCCTAAAAATTATCACAAAAAAATATAAATTAGAATTTACCTTAGAAGATAAATATCTATATAAAAAATTGAAGCAGCGAGTGAATGTTATTCCAGTATCTCTAGCTCTAGGGCAAGCAATTATTGAAAGTGGCTGGGGACAATCACGATTTGCTATCGAAGGTAATGCTCTTTACGGACAGTGGACATTTGATCAACAGGAAGGACTAATACCAGAAAAAAGAGATCCAGATAAAACTCATGCTGTTAAGAAATTTAAGAAATTAGAAGATAGTGTTAGATCTTATATGTATAATATTAATACTCATATGGCTTATTATGAATTTCGAGTTATTAGAAGAATTACAGATAGAATTGGTGCAATGGATGAAAATGTTCGCATTAAAATTAAATTACTAGCCGCATATGCAGAAATTGGAAAAAAGTATGTCGATAAATTGGAATTAGTTTTTGACTCAAATAATTTATCAAAATTTGATGGTATTAATTAAGATAATATTGGTATCCGTACCAAAAAGTCCCTTGATCAATTTTTGTACAATTAACTCTTAATCTTCCAGGTACAGGCATTCTATCAAGCTCATATAATAACTTTGTATTCATTGTTGTCTTAGTTCCTAAAATTGAACCCTGAAAATCACTAAAATAGCAGTTAATAGAAGATGGATTTTCTTGAAAGTCTAATACAAATCTTTTTTGAGGAATTTTCATAAATGGATCATTTGGCATTATGGAAGAATGCTTAAATGAAAGAACAGTTGAGGAACTTTTAATTCTTTCAAGAGATCCATAATTTTCATTTATTGGAAATCGGGCTATGTAATAAGGATCATTGAAAGAAAAGGCTCCTGAGTGCTGTCCAAATGCGGCTTTAAAATATTTTTTTATAATCCCCTGTACTGCTGAACTTGCTTCTCCATAAGGATACGCAAATAAATCTGGCTTAATACCAAGGTTATCCATAATAATTTTTTGAGATAATAAAATTTCATTTTCAATTTCTACTAATGTTTGTAAAGGCATATGGGAATGTGTGTGAGTATGATTTTGAATATCTATACCATAATTCAGGAGTTCTCTTAATTGCGTCCAATTTAAAAAATCAGAACTGCCGACTGATTCCGTGCTTAGAAAAAGAGTGGCTGAAATATTATTTTTTTTTAGAACTGGGAACCCAAATTGGTAAAATGATTGATAGGCATCATCAATTGTTATCGCAACACTTTTATCCATCATGTCTGGATCATTGACTAATTGATTCAGTGTTACAAACTTATAGTCATTAGTCATTAGATAATCTATCTGCTCCTCAAACTGCTCGAGAGTTGTGTTAGTTGAGGGAAATCTATTATCATTAAATCTATGATATATTAAAATATTGTTAGGAGTTTTATCAATAACCTCTGTTGCATAAGAAATAGAAACAGGAAATAATAAATTACTAAATATGAGTAGTATTAAAAATCTTAACATGGCAATAGATAGCTCTTTATCATACTGCTCAATTACAATTTTTAAAGATGAAAAAATAATTTGGAATAAAGAAAAAAAATGTAATTTTGGTCATGAGAAATACTTAAGTATTCTACTGGATAAAATGGTGAAAGAATTAGAGGTAACACCAAAAAATTTCTCCTCACTATATCTAAACTATGGGCCAGCAAGATTTACATGCATTAGAAGTTGTCACTCTTTAATGAAAGGTTATTTCATCCACCACCCTGTTAAAATTTATGCCTATACTGTCTTTGAGCATTTTTATTTGGGTTTAAAAAAAAATCATCATGGATCAGTTGGATGTATTATAGATACGAATAGAAGAGATATTGGTTTTCAAGCCATGAACGGTAAGGGAGAGACTATTGGGAATTTCCAAACAATACAGATTGACGAAGATCTTATAAGTAAATTAGATGGCTATGATGTAATTATAGGTAATGGTATTAATAAAATTAAGGACATGGATGGTTTTTTATCTATTCAGAAAAAATGCTTATATCCTTTTTCTTTAAAATCAAAATTTCTAATGAAAAATCATTACACAAAAAAACCACTAAAAAATATTCCTAAGATAATTTACCCATACTCACCAATTTAAATATTCAAGAAAGAATACTTTTTTGTTAAATATTGTTGATGGTATTCTTCAGCTGATTGATAAATGCCAAGCGGTTCTATAGTGGTAGTGATCTGATTATTAAACTTTGACTCATTTAACTCCTGCGTTACAGCACTTGCTATTTCTTTTTGTTCTTCATTATCATAAACAATAATTGATCTATACTGTGTGCCCCTGTCTGGCCCTTGCTGGTTTAACGTAGTTGGGTCATGAAGATCATAAAATGTTCTTACAAGTGTTTCATATTTCACTAAACTTTGATCAAATTGTAAGGATACTACTTCAGCATGGTTTGTGTTGCCTCCACAGACTTCTTCATAGCTAGGGTTTAGTGAATGTCCTTGCGCATATCCGACTTCAGTTTTTATTACACCTTCTATCTCAGAGAATTTTTTTTCTACTCCCCAAAAACATCCTGCTGCAAATATCGCCTTATGCATTGTCTCTACCGACGCATTCCTTTTGTCTTCTTGATCTGGCATTCACTCTAATCCTCCAAAGTCTATAGCTACTTTTTTTAAGATTTAATTTCATAATGTGCTTTATATCTTCTTCTTTAATTTTATAAATGTTTTCAATATTTTTAAAAGTAGTTTGATCGTCCCATGCCATTTCAATAATATGACTTATTTCGTGACTTTCTAAATCTTTCATTAATTTAGAAAGGCTCCATTTGAACCTGACTGAAAACAATTTTCTCCATACCCAGTTTCTGTAGTTTGATATGAAAATATTTTTCCAGCATGAGGTTGTCTTTCATGTTCTACTTCATTAAGCCCTATCGAAGCTGTTGTTATATAAAGTGTATTCATATCGTTACCTCCAAAAGTGCAACTCGTGACTTTAGATACAGGTAGCTGAAGAATTAATTTTAATTCTGCATTTTTATTAAAACAACAAACTTTACCCGTTCCCCACATTGCCACCCATAAGTTACCATTTTTATCAATTGTCATACCGTCAGGATTTCCATCCGAAAGTGCAAATGATAGGAATATTTTTTTATTTTTAATTCCATTTTTTTCGTTCATTGAAAATTGATAAATAATTCTTTTGATTGAGTCTGTGACATAAGCCTTCTTACGCTCATAGTCAAAAATAGGACCATTCGAAATTATATAAGATTGATCATTGTTGATTTCATTTAGTTCTCTTGAGTATTGTAGTATTTCTCCGGTAGGAGTTGTTTGTGATTTATTCATCGTGGCAATCCAGAGATTACCCTCTAGATCAATTGCGCCATCATTAATTCTGTTAGTGTCGTTTAGCTTAATAATTTTTTTTAAAAGTAATTTCTTATTTGTTAGAGGGTTATAATCTAGAATTGTATCAGGGGAACTTATTAGGAAACTATTCGTATCCTTTAATAAAATGTTAGTAATGCCTTCAGGAACTCTAAATTGTTTTTCTTTTTCAAATAAAAAATCATTTTCAATAAGTATTTTTTCATGAATATCTATCCAATAAAATTTACCATGACGCCAGTCCCAAAGCGGCCTTTGTCCTAAGACACTTTTATAAGAATTTAATAATGTTTTTGGTTGATCATATTTAATTTTCACAATTGTATTATACAAATAAAATTACGAGGAAAAAGGGTTGATAAATTTGCTTACTATAGAAGGGTATATGGAGAAATACCCTTCTATTATTAATTAATTGTATTTATAGAAATTATTTTGATTTAACAACTTTAAGTAGATCAAAATTCTCAGCTGCATCTAATCCTTTTCTAAGATCTGCAATGATATCGTCTGGATGTTCTAATCCTATACAAAGACGTATATATCCTGGTGTTACACCAGTTTGTAACTGCTCTTCTGGTGAAAGTTGTGAGTGCGTTGTTGATGCAGGATGGATTGCGAGACTTCTTGCATCTCCAATATTTGCAACATGATAGAGTAACTCTAATGCATTGATAAAGGCTTTACCCGCTTCTACACCTTTAGTGAGCTCTATTCCAATCATGGATCCAAATCCATTTTTATAATATTTTGCAGCTCTTGCTTTATTTTCACCTTCATGAAATTTTGGAAATATAACTTTACTAATTGCTTGATGGTCTTTTAAAAACTCAGCAACTTTAATTGCGTTTTCATTGTGTTGCTTTAATCTTAAAGGTAATGTTTCTAATCCTTGGATGAAGTTAAAAGAATTAGTTGGAGTAATAGATCCACCAAGATCTCTTAAAACAACAACTCGTGCTCTTATAACAAACGCCAATTGCGCTCCAAACATTTGAGGAACAGCAGAGGCCCATTCAACACCATGATAACTTCCATCTGGTTCATTTAATAATGGTTGTCTTTCTGGTACTGCAGTCCAATCAAAATTAGCGCCATCGACTATAGCCCCACCAATAGATGTTCCGTGACCACCGATCCATTTAGTTAAAGAGTAAGTCACAATAGCCGCTCCATGCTCAAAAGGTTTAATATTAATTGGACCAGCTGTGTTATCTATTATTAAAGGTATTCCTAATGGTCTCCCTATGTTTGCTACTTCTTCAATGGGAAACAAATTTAATTTTGGGTTTGGTAGTGATTCACCAAAATAAGCTCTTGTTTTTTCATCAGTAAGTTTTCTAAAATTTTCTGGATCTGACGGATCAGCAAATCTTACTTCAATGCCTAAATTTTTAAAGGTATTAGCAAATAAATTCCAAGTGCCTCCATAAAGATCTGTAGAACTTACAATATTGTCTCCTGCTTTTGCTAAATTTTGTATAGCATAAGCATTAGCTGTTGAACCTGAACTTACAGCTAGAGCTGCAGCAGCACCATCAAGAGCAGCTAAACGTTCTTCGAGAACAGCATTTGTTGGATTCATAATACGTGTGTAAATGTTCCCAAGTTCTTTTAATGCGAATAAATTTGAAGCGTGTTCCGTATTATCAAACTCGTAAGCAGTTGTTTGATAAATAGGAACTGCAACTGCATTTGTAGTGGGATCTTTACGATATGTACCACCATGTAAAACTAATGTTTCAGGATGTTTTGAGTTTGTAGTCATAAGAAGCCTTTCATTAATAATTTTGTTCTTTATAAAGAACTTTGTTTGTTATGTCAAACAAGAATTTTACTTACTAATAAATCGATAGATTGATGAAATGAGTAATTATGCTAAGTTTATCGCTCTTTGATACCTAATATGAATAGATTAATTTTACAAAATAAGCTGATTTTATTGATGTTTGTTATCTTATTCTCCCTTATTAGCTGTGAAAGTGTTAATCAAACATCAAGTAAAGTTAGGGAAATTACTCAAAAAACAACTAAAATAATCGACCTAGGTCCTAAATTTCAATTAGTGACGACTTACCAAAATAAGCAGATTGATCTTTTTATCAAAGATTTTGGTGATTTTGATTTAACAAGAAAAGATGGTGAACTAAACTTTCAAAGATTAGATAAGGGGATTTGTAGAGTTTTTGTCCAAAGTTCAGATACATCAGGTAACATTAATAGTATTCTTGTCTTTCACCTTAAAAAGAAAATTTTTTACCCACAGTTTAATTTAAAGAAATGCATTGGATGATTTTTAGATGAAAAATTTATTTCAGTATCTCATGATATTTTTTTTATATTGTGGAAGCATCTATTCTCACCATCCAGGAGATACTCTGGAGGTAAGTGAGCCTTACCCAGAAATTTTTATCTCTATATATGAAGATAGTTATGATGGTTATAATATTAAGATACACGTGAAAAATTTTAAATTTACTCCTGAAGAAATTTCATACGAGCCAAAAGAAAAAGAAGGTTATGCCGTAGTTTATGTCAATGAAATTCCTATAGGCAGATCTTATTCTGAGTGGTTTCATATACCAGATCGATTCTTTAATTTAGTAGAAAATGAAATTAAAGTTGCTATAAAAAATGTTAACCACCAAGGATTAGTAGCAGATCATAAAATTATTTCTCAGGAAATAATTGTTAAAAAATAAAAGCAAATAAAATTACTTTCCTATTGATCTTTTAAATTTTGGTAAAATGTAATTGGCTTGAATCTAACATTTCTAATTCTCCTGAACCTATGTCATGCCACAAACCATGAATAACTAATTTTTCTCTATCCAAAGCTTTTTTAATAAAAGGAAAATCAATCAGATTATTTATTGATATTTTTATACTTTCTTTTTCTAAGGCTTTAATTTGACTTACATCAGTACCCTCTTTTAAAATGTTATTATAGGCAGGCTTTAGAATACTTAACCATTTATGAACAAAGATACTTTCCTGTTGATTACTAGAGCCTTTGCAAAGATGAAATCCACCATTAATTCCTCCACAATTTGAATGTCCTAATACAATTAAATGTGAAACTTCTAATGAAGTCACGCCATATTCAATAGCAGCAGAAGTGCCATGATGATCTCCATCTGGTTTGTATGGTGGTACTAAGTTAGCAATATTTCTATGAATAAAAAATTCTCCTGTATCAGCACCAAACATTGAAGTGGCATGAACTCTTGAATCACAACAAGATATAACCATTACTCTTGGACTTTGTCCAACATCTGCCATTCTTGCAAACCAACTTTTATTTTCTTCAAAGCCTGTTGCTTTCCAGCCTTTGTATCTTTTTACAAGATATGCTGGGAGATTTTTAACATAGCTGTTCATCTATAGGCATAATTATTAACATATTTGAGCAATATAATTAATATTAATTTAATATGTATAAGGATTATTTATTGGGTAATTATTTAATTACCATTAACAACTGCTGAGCTTCGATATTTTCTCCAGCTTTTACTAAAAGTTTTTCTAATTTTCCTGCACGATCAGAATAAATTACAGTTTCCATCTTCATAGCTTCAATCGTACAGAGTTTAACACCTTTGGAAATCGTCATACCTTCCGAAATAGAAATATCAACTATAAGTCCAGGAATTGGTGCACCAACATGACTCTCATTACTTGGATCAGCGACTTCTTTTAGCAGCTCATCTACATTAATAGATTTATCTTTGACATCTACTGATCTTGGTTGACCATTCAATTCAAAATAAATTGTTCTATAACCTTTTTCATTTGGCTCACTTTGAGTAAAATATCTAATGATAAGAGTTTTACCTGTCTCAATAGAAATATAAATTTCTTCACCAGAATTCATTCCAAAAAAATAATTAGGAGTCGGTATCATACTTGTATCTCCATAGATTTTTTTATGTTTCATGTATTCATCGTAAACTTCAGGAAAGAAGATATGAGACAGTGTATCTTTTTCAGAAATAGCTTCTGAATATTTTTTTTCTAAATCTTTTTGCTTCTTTTTAATATCAAGTGGTTTCATCTTTGATCCAAACCTATAGTTAATTGGTTTTTGACCTTTTAGTATTTTCTTCTGAAGGGCCTTTGGGAAACCTTTATACGGTTGGCCTAAACGGCCACTGAAAAACTCAATTACAGAAGCTGGGAAGCCAACATCTTTTTTAGGATCCAAAACATCCTCGATAGTAATATTGTTTGCTAACATATAGATTGCCATATCGCCTACTACTTTTGATATGGGTGTTACTTTAATTACATCACCAAAAATTCTATTAACATCCGCATACATTGAAGCGAGTTCCGGCCATCTTGTGTCAGTTATTCCCATTGATCGCGCTTGTTCTCTTAAATTAGTGTACTGACCACCTGGCATTTGATGGAGATAAACCTCAGACATACTAGTTCTAGTTTTACTTTCAAAAGGTTGATAATGCTTACGAACATCCTCCCAATAATTTGCTGCAGAACGAACTACAGCTGAAGAAATTTTAGGATCTCTAGGAGTTCCATCTAATGATTCAACTACTGCACCAAAACTTGGCTGAGAGGTGAATCCTGCCCATGAGTCAATTGCTGCATCAACAATATCTACACCTGCCTCACTAGCTGCCAATAAAGTAGCCACACCGTTTCCACTCGTGTCATGAGTGTGAAAATGTATCGGTACTTTGATATTTTTTTTTAGTTCTTTAAATAATACTTTAGCTGCTTTTGGTTTGCATAATCCTGCCATGTCTTTAATTGCAAGAAAATGGATACCCATCTTTTCTAATTTGATTGCCATATTCATATAGTAATCGAGCGTGTATTTTTTTTCGTTTGGAGAAGATAAATCACCAGAGTAACAAATCGAAGCTTCACAAATTTTGTCAGTTTTTAAGACTTCATCAATTGAAATTTTCATATTCTCAATCCAATTTAAAGCATCAAAAATTCTAAAGACATCAATTCCAGACTGCGCTGCAACCTGAATAAATCTTCTAAGAATATTATCTGGATAATTTGTGTAACCTAATGCATTTGAACCCCTAAATAACATTTGCAATAATGCTGAAGGCATTTGCTCTCTCAATTTTTCTAATCTTAGCCAAGGATCCTCATGTAGAAATCTCAGAGCGACATCAAAAGTTGCACCACCCCAACATTCCACAGAAAAAAGGTTCTTGAATCTTTCTTCGTATAAATCTGTGATACCCAACATATCATTTGTTCTCATTCTTGTTGCAATCAATGATTGGTGTGCGTCTCTAAATGTAGTGTCTGTAATTAATAATTTTTTTTCTCTCATAACAATTTGAGAAACAGCTTTAGGTCCCTGCGTATCAAGGATTTGTTTATAGGTTTTGCCAGATGAACTTTGAGCTTTTATTGATTTTGCAATTCCATAATCAGAAAGTTTAGCAGGAATAGTCTCTCTTAGTTTAGGTCTATTATTAACTTCAGGATTACCATTTACGATCACTTCAGCTAAAAAGCTTAATACCTTTGTAGCCCTATCTTTTCTTGAACTAAAATTGAATAAATCTTTCGCACTATCAATATATTTTGTGTGATATTGAAAGCTTTCAAAGCAATCATGATTAATGAGCTTAAGTAGGAAAGGAATATTTGTCTTAACGCCTCTAACTCTAAATTCACGAAGCGCTCTGTCCATTCTTCTTGTTGCCTCTAATGGTGTTTGTCCTTTTGCTGTAACTTTAACTAACAAAGAATCATAATAGGGTGTAATGACAGTTCCTGTTGAGGCAGTACCTGCATCAAGTCTAATGCCTAAACCACTAGCAGATCTATAAACAGATATTTTACCATAATCTGGTGCAAAATCATTCGCTGCATCTTCTGTTGTCACTCTGGATTGTATTGCATGACCTTTAATATAAATATCTTGTTGATTGGGAACTCCACAAAAATTATCACCAATTTTTGCTCCAGCCGCTAATAAGAATTGGGCCTTGACTATATCTATTCCTGTAATTTCTTCAGTGACTGTATGTTCAACTTGAACTCTTGGATTAACTTCAATAAAGAAAAATTCTTTAGTTTTTGCATCCATTAAAAATTCTACAGTGCCTGCACATGAGTAGTTAACCTGTTTTCCAATTTTTACACCCGCATCACAGATAGCTAATCTTTGATTAGCTGTAAGGTATGCAGCAGGCGCTCGCTCAACAACTTTTTGGTGACGTCTTTGTAGTGAGCAGTCTCTTTCAAATAAGTGTACAATGTTTCCATGCGTATCTCCGATTATTTGAACTTCTACGTGGTAGGCTTTCT
>TARA_B110000483_G_scaffold79549_1_pt1 | contig 10402 bp, 10 predicted proteins | sample TARA_B110000483 | Tara Oceans TARA_B110000483 (sample SAMEA4398176) | marine metagenome | biome: Polar Biome; feature: [SRF] surface water layer (ENVO:00010504); material: water (ENVO:00002006), including particulate matter (ENVO:01000060) such as... | depth 5 m
ATGCGAAATGCTCGACAAGCACAACAGCGAAAAGGAACTAAAGGCGCTGTATGGGGCGTCTAGTAATCAGGGTTCTCGATTAGGTAATTACTCGATCTCTGGAAGCGAGCCCCCTAGTGATGAGAGTACTGAGTCCCCTGGTCATCAGGGCATGAGTCCCCTAGTCATCAGTGCACCTATAAAGAACTACAAAGAAACTAATAAAGAGTTGTCCGCAAACTCTTGTTTCACTTGTAAGGGAAAGTCAGAAACTATTCTCAACAAGAGCTACATCATTCACAGGCAGGGTTGCTCAAGCCTCAAAAAGATGATGAGCGGACAAGGTTGGGACATCGCTGGTGACAAATTTGGCGCTCGCTGGAATGAGCTGAACCTCGAAGATCAACAGCGTGGATATCACAAGGACATATTTGATATGAAAGAGCGTAAGAGCTCCGAGGACCGTAAGCAGGAAATTACTAAGGAGAAGACGCTAGACAGAGTCAGAGAGTTGGTACCTGATTCCGTTCTGCCAAATTGGATCAAATGTCTCGCGCTGAAATACGACCCTCAGTTAGGGATTCACGAGCAACTCATGAACCTGTCGATTCGTAAAAGCGAACAAGGGATAGACCTGTTACCCGGAGGATCTTGGGAACAAGGGGCCTACCCACAGGAGGGTGACAGCTATGCCCCTTTAGCCAACTCTTAAGAGGCAGAAATTCTGGACACTCTTACCATTCCTCGTCAAGACGCTCTCGCAGGCTCGCAAGAGTCTCTCCCTCGTACAACCACCAGATTGGTCCTTGCAAGGCTGTAGCATTGCCGCCGTCCTTCAATAGCCTGATCTCCTCCAATTCCTCATTCTCTGGAGTAAAGTTTCAGACTATGGCTGATTTTCCATCCCCCAATGTTTGGCTCGAGATAGTCGGCCATCGACGGCACCTTCATAGAAATCCTGAAGTGGGAATTGAACTACCCAAAACTCATGCGTATGTCATTGAGCAGCTCAGGAAATTAAGTCTTGTGCCTGAGTTCATTGAGGGTGCCGGAGTTTCCGTTCTAATACATGGACTGAAGCCCGGATGGAGGCCAATAGTATTTCGCGCCGACATGGACGCCCTTCCTGTAACTGAGGACACAGAATTACCTCTAAGTTCACTGACATCAGGAGCAATGCATGCTTGCGGACACGATCTGCACACTGCAGTTCTGCTCGGAGTGGCAAAGGATCTCGTGTCTAGACCATCGTTCCGAGATGTGATTTTAGTTTTTCAACCGGGTGAAGAGTCTCATCGGGGTGCCGTCAAAGTTCTCGAGCACGGTAACCTCCAGATAGAAACTGCGGAAACATTCGCCGTCCACGTTAATTCGATTATGCCGGTGGGTTCAATTGGCTTCAGCCGCGGGACATTCATGGCGTTTGGCGACTGGTTTCAGGTTGACATTAAAGGGCCTGGCGGCCATGCCAGCGCCCCGGAGCGAGTCGGCAGCCCAGTCAACGCGGGAGCGGATTTTGTTCTTGCGCTAACTAACTTAACTCGGGAGTTGACGACAGATGAGGAAAAAATTGTGGCTACCGTCACAGAGTTTCTCTGCGGGAACGCTGTGAACGTGATACCCACACACGGTTCTTTGAGGGGCACATTGAGGGCTGTGAGCGAGCTTAGGAGAGACAGGCTACATGCGATGATGCATGACATTTGCGGCCGAATTTCGATTGAGCATAATCTGGAAGTGACACTAACCATTTCGGAGGGTTACCCTGCTGTTGTGTCCGACCCAGACTTCGTTATGGAATTTGAAGAGGTGATTGCTCGAGAGGGCCTCGCTGGCATGCTTCAAGAAATGGATAGACCATCAATGGTGATCGAAGATTTTTCTTATTTTTTGCAGCGCTGGCCTGGAACAATGGTGTACGTTGGCGCTGCAGTTGGAGAGGATCCCGCATTCAATCATTCTGCAGAAGCTCTATTTGATGAGGACTCAATGAGGACCTCCTTCGCCCTATTCCGTGCCCTCGCACCCGTGGCGAGTGCAAATTGAGGTGCCTCTAGGACTATGCCGGAACCTGAGCGCCCTCCTGGGTTGTTGTCCACGCCGCGAACTCGCAGGCGCTAACGGTCGCATCTTCGAGAGTCTCGTTGCGTGCGAGTGCTGCCGTCAGTGCGGCGCAAAAGGCGTCTCCTGCGCCACTAGTGTCGATTGTATTAACTTGTGGAGCTGGTATTAGCTTGTGAGCCCCGGTGGTTCCATCGGGGAAAACCAGTGCACCTTCGGCTCCCAGCGTGACAACTAGCTGCCCATTGAAATTTACTTTTCGAGCGCACTCTATCAGCTCGGCCAACGTCTCCGGAATTGGAGAGCCGGCTAGAATCGCCAGCTCCGAGCGATTTGGAACCAAAATATCGGCAGCTTCGATAATCTGATCCAATTCCACCGATTGAGCTGGCATTGGTGCGGGGTTGACGATGAATTTCGCATGGCTCGACTTGCTGGCCTCAAGGACCGCGTCCAACGGAATCTCAAGCTGCGTCAAAATTATTGAGGAGGCGTGCGAAGTCATTTTCGTCCGGATATGGTCAGGTGTGAGAAGGCCATTCGCACCCACGTGCACAATAATTGAGTTCTCTCCGGATTCGCTCACTAAGATAATCGCCGAACCCGTCGGCTCTGAGGCTATTGTCACTACGCCCTCGACTCGTACACCCCGACCAGCAAGATTTTTGACTAATTCTCTTCCCGGGTCGTCATTCCCGACGGCGGAGAAGAATTCCACGCTAACTCCTAGGGCTGCCAAAGCGGCAGCTTGGTTTGCGCCTTTACCCCCAGGAGCATCGAATCTCTTGGTGCTGAGAACAGTTTCGCCAGCGCCAGGAAGGTGCTTCATTAGGAAAGAGCTGTCGGAGTTTATCGATCCAACAACTATCACCTCTGTCTTTTTCGCCTTCACTTGGAATCTGCTCCTAGGCGTTCAATCGCGTCGAGGACAAGATCCCAATAACGCGCTGCATCGAGAGTGATTGCGACCTTGGCGTTTGGTTTGAGATTCAATCGATTGTGAAGATCAACTATGGTTTCTCCTCTAGTCCATTTGCCTTCTAGCTCTACTTCTAGGTGGGTGTCCACCCAGCTAATAAGCGTCGGGTCTATCAAGGCCGCAATCGTGCATGGATCATGGACTGGCGGAGCTTCAAAGCTCCAAACTGATCGATACGATGTGCCAAAGAAGCCCATCCACTCCGCGCAGGTTTTCCCAATCGCACTGTCCATTGACTGCATTCTCTCTACCACGGAGGTGACGGCTAGTGCTTGGTGAGTTAGGTTTAGCCCGACCATGCGCAGGGGTATGCCCGACACTATGACTTCGGCCAGTGCTTCAGGATCTGCGAAGGTGTTGAACTCGGCGGAAGGCGTGTGGTTTCCTCGTTCAGTTGATCCCCCCATGAAAACTATTTCGCTAATGTTTTGCGCCGCGTTGGGATGGACCCGCAATAGTTGAGCCATGTTTGTCATTGGCCCAGTCACTACCATCGTTACGGGAACCGCACTGGAAGAAATTACATGCTGCATCATCTCGACGGCCGACAGGCTGCTGATCATCATCGCTGGCTCTGGCATCTCAGGTCCGTCGAGGCCGCTCTTCCCGTGAACGTAATTACCGAGCTCGAGCGCCTGCTCTAGAGGCCTGTCGGCCCCTTGAGCTACCGGAACATCGGTCGCTCCGGCAAGAGTCAGAATGCGCATGGCATTTCGTGTTGCATCTTCGATGGAACAGTTTCCGAAGCATGTAGTTACAGCAAGAAGGTCTATTTCCGGAGAGGCTACTGCCAGGAGGATTGCCACCGCGTCGTCGTGGCCTGGGTCGCAGTCGAGAATAATCGGGGTCGACATTTAGTTTCCATCCTCTTCGGATGCAAGCCAAGTAATCATTCCGGCCATTAGCGGTGCATAGCCATTCCACTCGACGAAGCTCTCTGGGCACCAATGTGGGCCAATGTCGCTAGTCCACACCAGAGACTTCCCTTTTCCAAAGGTGATGCTGGCAATCAGCACGTCCTCTCCCACTTTTGCGTGCACAGTGCTGTCTGGTTTGGCGTGCACCCTGTTGTACCCAAGGAGCATGGGTGCGCCATGCGAAATTAGCCCTGCAAGTTTGCTGGATCCCAAGGAACTTACCTTGGCACCAGATGAGGCCTCAACTCGATCGTCGAAGTCATCGATGGTCACCGGCATAACTGGTGCAAGCTCGGAGCGGGCAAAGTTGGCTCGTGCTTGAAAGCCTTGAAAGCTCAAATAACCACCTGCCATCATGAGGGCACCGCCGTTATGAACCCACTGTGCAAGAACCTTGAGGCGGTCCGGGCTTTCCTTAAATTCGAGCCAAGTTTCGGGAGGTAATTGAAAGGAATTCGAGCCAATGTCCGAAAGGACAATTACGTCGTAGGCATCCATCTCTTGCATGGTTTTGGGGAATTTCTGAGGCACGTCGTGGCAGGGCATGTGGTCCACATCTATTCCGTGTTCGGAAAGTGCCCCCAAGAACGCATCCGCACCAGAATGAAAGGTAACGCTTGTGAAGCTGTCAAATCCTTTGAAATGTGTCGCCTGAGAAATCCAGGTTTCACCCGCTAATAAAACTCTTGTCATTTTAAATCTCCTTTTGCTATCTCGAACATTCTGCGTGGGTTTGTTTCTACGAGCTGTGTTATTAAGGCATCCGAAGCGCCATGTCTGCGAAGTCGGGGAAGAAAATATTGGAGTATGTGGCCATAGCCTGGCCCCCCGTTGGATCGTAAAAGACTCTTGAGGAAAATATCCTGAGACATTAAGATCTGCTCTGAGAAGCCCGCGTCGCAGAGATCTAGTATGTTTCTGGCATTTTCCTCATCAGAGGGGCATTGGACTCCCTGGTCGGCGTAAAAAACGTCCATACCAATCATGTCGTATTGCACCCAGGCCCCTCGTTGGGCGAGTGCCTTCTGATATCCTTTATCCGCTCCGGATGGACCCATGTGACAAAGCACGATGGATCGCGGGTCCACCCCAGCGCCTTCGCATCGATCCAAGACCTCATGCCCCAAGCGGAACCATCCCGGAAGGTGTATCTGCATCGGCAAAAGCGTCTCAGTTTGAACCATGCATGCGGCTTCGAGGCTTCGCTTCTCTGCATCTGTAAAGTCTGAACTGACGCCGATCTCGCCTATGAATCCTGGCTTGATCCCTTGAGCACCAAAGCCCAGGTCCTTCCGTATGATTTCGGCAATCTCCTCAGAGGACTTTTGTTTGATATCCGAAGGCTGTGATTGGTCAAGGTAAAAACCAGAACCCGCGATTATGTTGAGGCCGGTCGCCAAGCTAAGGTCGCGAAGTTTACTTAGGTCTCTTCCTGTGCTGAAAGACGTTGCCTCAATAACACTTGCGCCCCCGAAGTTTTTGAAAATGGCCAGTTCTTCCTCGGCCAACGTTTCGTCGCTGAGAATGCAGTTATCTAGGTTTCCGAATGGGTCTTGTCTCAGCTCCCAAAGATTAGTTTCTGACATTTGAGCGTCACGAAAAACTTCAGGATCGACCCCTATCTGATTAGTTGGGCTCCACCAAGACTGCACGTCGTTAAGAATGTGCTCGTGAGTCAGGCAAATTCCCAAGTCTCGAGAGTCCATGACGCCAGTTACTGTTTGTATTGACGTCATGCTCTCCGCCTTTGAAAGCGATCGACCGCATTTTGGTTTAGCAACATCGCCACGATGAGGATAACCCCCTGAGTGATGGGCACCCAGAACACGTCGACTCGAAGAAGTACTAGCCCATTTGCAATTATTCCTAGAGTCAGGGCACCAACAACCGTTCCAATAACCGAGCCTCGTCCACCAAGGAGATTCGTGCCTCCAAGGACTACTGCGGTTATCACTTCCAGTTCGAAAAGCGTTCCGGAGTTCGACGAGCCGGTCGCCAGGCGAGCAGCGATTAGAACTCCAGCTACGCCGGCGAACAGACCGGTCAAGACGAGTGTTGTTGCTAGAATTCGCTTCACGTTAATGCCGGAACGGCGCAAAGCCTCAGCGTTGGAGCCGGCAGCAACGACGTAGCGACCAAATCGAGTTTGGGTGAAGAGATACCAAGCGAACAGTACAGTCGCAGCGGCTATCCAAGTAGGAATGTAAATTCCAAGAAATTTTCCTTGCCCTAGCCACAGAACCCAGTCCACCTTAATGGGAGTGCTGTAGCCCTGTGTCATCAGGAGGGCAACTCCCCGAAGGGCTATCAAGCTTGCAAGCGTGACTATAAAGGCAGGTAGCTTGCCATACGCAGCAATTACCCCATTCAAAACACCAGCGGTAACGGCAATTATTAGGGCGGCGGCGATTCCAAAGAGGGCACTACCGTTAGCGATGAATATAGCCAGGGCGGAGGCTGTTAGGCCGATTATAGAGCCTACGGAAAGGTCTATCTGGCCGGTAGTGATCACGAGAGTCATCATTGTCGCCACGATTACAGTTGGAGCAATCTGACGGCCCACGTTTACCAGGTTCTCAAGGGTGAGAAAGGCGTCTGCTTGAATACTAAAAAAAGCGAACAGCAGAGTGAAAACACCCAGAATGGAAATGAGGTTGAAATATTTGCTAAAAAGCTCGAAGGCCGGCGAGCCATGCGTTTTGCGGCCATCTACTCTGGAGATATCTTTATCGGGCATGGTCATTTCCCCATCATCGCGCCGACTAGGTCAGTCAGGCTTGTTTCTTTGGGTTCGAGGTCTTTCCAGACCTGGCCCTCGTATAAAACCAGTAGACGGTCGGCGACTTCAAAAAGGTCTTGCAATCGGTGGGTGATCAAAATCACCGCAACCCCTCGAGCGGAAACGTCGCGGATTAGCTGCAGCACAGTCTCGACTTCCTTTGCCGCTAAGGCGGCGGTTGGCTCGTCGAGCACAAGCACTTTGGGGTCAAACGTCACAGCTCGAGCGATTGCGACAGCCTGACGCTGACCTCCAGACAGGGTGCCAACTAATTGATTAGTCCTCTTTATTCTTATGTGAAGTCGATCTAGGTAGTCCATAGAAAGGGAATGCATGCGCTTGTGGTCAAGCCTTCTGGTGACCAAGTGGTATTTCTCTCGGCCAAGAAATAGGTTTCCCGCGACATCGATGTCATTGCACAGGGCTAAATCTTGGTAGACCATTTCTATACCGAGTTGACGGGCTTTCTTTGGCCCGACTTTGTCGAAGGCAATACCGTCAACCAACATTTCACCGGAATCGGGTATCTCCGCACCCGCCAACATCTTCATTAATGTCGATTTTCCGGCGCCGTTGTCTCCGACCAGGCCCACTACTTCGCCTGGCTGTATTGAAAGGGTGACTCCGCGCAGAGCTTCGATCGAGCCAAAACTTTTTTTGACGTTTATCATCTCGACCCTGGAGCTAGTGTCTAACTTTGGCACGGAGCCAACCTTTCTCTATTTTTACGGTTTCGTGTCTGTCCTTACGTTAGCTTCTTAGCCGGCGGGGAAAACCGCGCGATAAGGATCAACGTTGGAGTTGGTTACTATTACGATCGGCACATCGATGAAGCCCTTAGCAGCAGCTCCTCCAAGGAGTGCGAAGATTTCATTAACACCTTCGATGCCCTCTTGGTATGGGTCCTGCTGAACAATGCCGACGACGGTGCCACTGTCAAGGCCCGCTATTACCTCGGCGGTTAGGTCCCATCCGATGACTTTTGTAGGTGAGTTAGAACCAAGTGCTGCCACTACGCCAACAGTTGCAGGTTCTCCTGTGGTGTAAATAAAGCTAAGGTCAGGCTGAGCAGTCACTAGGTTCGTAGCTGCATCGGCTGCCTGCTCTTGTACATTGTCACCAGACACGCTTTGAGTAAACATCGCTCCCGCAGTGTCTACCGAGGCCCTGAAAGCATCTTCGCGAAGGTTCTGGATAAACGAACTTTTAGCTCCAACTACACCGTAATTACCAGCTGCGTATCCGTTGTCGATTGCCCACTGGCCTATAACTGCTCCAGCAGCAGCATTGTCTACGCCTACGAATGTGTCGTAATAGCCCTCTTCAAGTGCCGCATCTATAGCTACCACTTTTATCCCAGCATCCATAGCCGCTTGTATCGCCGGCAAAACTGCATTGACGTCTATGGCAACGACGATTAGTCCGGTAACACCTTGAGTAACAAAGTTCTCAATGTCGCTCGCTTGCTTCGTGGCGTCACCGTTCGCATTAGAAATGGTTATGTCGCAGCCAGTTGCAGCAGAGGCCTCCTCGGCTCCTTTGTTCATTTCCGTGAAGAAAGCTGCGGTTTGGTTAATTTGAACCATTCCAATTGAGCATTCAATCGCGGATTCGGCGGCGGCGGCGGTTGGGGCCTCTTCGGCCGCTGGGGTTTCGCTGTTTTCTGCAGCGCAACCTGCAAGAGAAAGTGAAAGAACTGCAACAGCTGCGAAGCTGCCTAACATTTTGCGTGTGACTGGCATGGTTCCTCTTTCCGAATTAGTCATGTCTGGTAATCGTTTACCAGAACTCTTTCATCTAAGCATGGCGACTAGTCATTTTGTGAAGTTATTGAGAAATAGAGGTAACATTTTGGAAACGAGAGGGAGATGTGCATCGGGAATCTCGTGAGCCAAGAGCTGCTACGGTCCGTGACGTGGCAGATCACGCAGGTGTGTCTATCGCCACAGTTTCTCGGGCGCTAAGCGGGAGTCGACCCATGTCCGAGGAGCTCAGGGACCGAGTCTTGAGTTCAGCGGCTGTACTTGGATATCAGGTCAATTTGGTAGCCAGAGCCCTAAGGAAAGAAAAAACCTCTTCCTTTGGGCTCGTTATACCTGACCTGGAAAACCCTTTTTTCTCCTCTCTGGCTCAGCAGGTAAGTAGGGGGTTTTCCGAGTCCGAGGTCGACGTGATGATTGCAAGTGCCGACAACGACATTTCTCAGGAATTAAGAGCCGTGCGATCTTTTCTTGGGAGACAAGTCGACGGGCTGATTGTAATACCGAGCGACGAGACGAGGAGTCTAGAAGCCCTAGAGATAGCGAGTCAGCATGTCCCTACTGTTCAATTCGACAGATTTGTTCCGGGCACCTCAATTCCCTTCATTGGAGTGGACAACCACTTCGGTATGCAGCTAGTACACGACCACATTGCACAACAGGTACCGATGTCTCATCAGCAGGTTTTCTTCGTAGGGGGTGGGAGTTCTTCATCATCTGGCCGTGAGCGAACAGCGGGTTTTCTGGCATTGCATCCAGAGACAAATTTTCGAGACGGGAGCTTCAGCTTTGCTTGGGGGCAAGAGGCGGCAAGGGGGATTCTTTCGGAGGGTAATCTGAGGGGTACGATCGTATGTGCTGCCGACGTGATCGCGTTGGGCGTGATTTCGCGGCTTGCAGCAGATGGTCTCAAGGTGCCCCATGACTTCAGACTGATCGGCTTTGACGATGTTGGGGTATCACACTTGGTTCACCCAGCACTCACTACCGTTCGCCAGCCTATTTTTGAAATGACCGCTGTTATACAAGAAATGCTTTACAACCCTGACTCGAAGATGGGCACCCAATTTCGCCTGATGTTTCGGCCTGATCTCATTGTTCGGCAGTCAAGCCCTCACAGCCACTGAGAAGTGATGGTTTGGCGTTGGGTGTGAGAGGAAGGCTACGAGGAGATTGGGGTCGGTCGATGAAGGCTTGTCAAGATCGAAGGAGAGAAATTTCTCAGAATCGCCCTTTTCACCAACAGTCTCGTCTGAACACACCGCCCACCATGAAAACGGACCAACTGAAGCCACCGACCAGTCCCTAATTGCCTGACTAATCAATGATATCGAAGGTACTACGACGATTGTCAGTGATGAATTCAGGCGCTCTGCAATTCGGATCGACGTTAGGGTCTTGCCCGTTCCGCACGCCATAACCAATTGACCTCTACGCTGCTTGGGCAGCTGCTGGCAGACCTCGTTGATTGCTTTAGTCTGGTGCTTCCACAGAGGCCTGTCTAACGATTGTCTCGGAGTGGAGGCTAGCCAGTCTGGTCTCTGCCTACGAGATCGACGCCAAGATCTCTCGTTTCGGCCAGATGCCATTCAGACCAAAGGAACACTTCCCGAAAAAAAACCCTTCCATTCAAGGTCATTAGAAAACCACTTCTTAACAGCGATCTCGAACTGATGGCCTTTGGAGTTCGAATTGTCACCTAGCGCAAAGTAGAATTCTGCAAAATTCGCCAAGTCATCCCCCTCTCGGTCGCACTGGCCCTAATCTCATTTCCAACCTTCTTGAGTTCCTATAACTACACCCTATCTTCGCCGGCGCTCACAGCACCCGTTCACGTTTTGGAGCCCGGATTATTTGCCTATTGTGTAAAAACTTGCAGAGAAGCGTGGGGTAGGGGCGAGTACTTAGAAAAAACTCCACATAGAAC
>TARA_B110000483_G_scaffold52297_1_pt1 | contig 10369 bp, 8 predicted proteins | sample TARA_B110000483 | Tara Oceans TARA_B110000483 (sample SAMEA4398176) | marine metagenome | biome: Polar Biome; feature: [SRF] surface water layer (ENVO:00010504); material: water (ENVO:00002006), including particulate matter (ENVO:01000060) such as... | depth 5 m
TCATTTTTTTGTATCATATCTTTAATTGCTAAAACAATATGTGACAAATAGCCACCTAAAGCCTCATCTCCACCTTGCCCCTCAAGAGAAACAACATATCCCATTTCATTTTCAGTCAAATTCAACTTATACATAGAAATTGATGGTATTCCACCATATGGCTCATCTTGAAAATATTGAAGTTTACTCGCAAGAGATGGCACTTCTTCTGGTGAGAGCACAACATTATGCAGTTCAATTTTTAATTTATCACATATCCTTTTTGCATAGGAGTAATCTAAATCCTCAAATCCTTCATATGATAAATTAAAAACTCCAATTGGATAGTTCCACCCAGCAACTTCCTTCACTTTAATTAATAAGGCTGTACTATCTACTCCTCCAGAAAAATGCAAACTAACAGGAACATCTGATCTCAATCTAATCTCAATTGCTTTTTCAATAATTTTTTCATATTCATCAAGGCTATTACTATTTCTTTTAATAATATTCTTTTTTAGAGAGTAGTATGAATTTTCATTAATACCATCATTGGTAAAATTAGTAATAGTTCCAGGCTTTATTTCAAATATATTTTCATAAAAAGTTGAACATGTTTTAGGGTATTTTCCTGTTTTTATATATTTATCAATTTCCTTTCTTGAAAGTTTTTTTTGAAAAAGAGATTTAATTTCAGACGCAAAAAAAATATCATCATTTACAATTTGGTAAAAAAGAGGCTTAATTCCAAATCTATCTCTTATAAAATAGAGAGTTTGTGTTTTTGCGTTATAGAGAGCTATCGCGAACATACCATTAATTTTTGAGAAGTTTTTAATTCCAAACTTAGAAATAAATTCTATCAATACTTTTGTATCACCATGAGAAATTAGATCCTCTCTATCCATAGATATAGCTAGCTCTTTGTAATTATAGATTTCACCATTAAAAACAATCAACCATTCCTTTGAATCCGAGTACATTGGTTGAGCACCTAAATCGCCACCAAGTATTTTTAATCTAAAAAAGTTAAGGCTTAAATTGTTAACTTGAATTTTTTGGTTGTCATCTGGTCCACGATGCCTAAGAGAATTGAATTGGTATTCTTTATGTTGTGTGTCAGAATTATTAGATAATACTCCATGAAATCCACACATTTTTTGTCCTGATAATTAGTAATAATTTTGTATTCTTTTATATATAAGTTTAACAAATCAATAAGTAACCTATATGTTGCTTAAAGACTATATTTAGTTTAATTCTTTTTACCATGAGAAAAATTTCTGTTGTTATAACTAATAGAGCTAATTATGCGAGAATAAAATATTTTTTATTAGAGGCAAATAAGTCTAAAAAACTTAAAATTCAAATCATTCTTGCTGGATCCTCATTAGTCTATAAATATGGAGAACTAGAAAGAGACTTAAAAAAAGATGGTTTAATAATTTCAGCTAAAGCTTTCTTTTTATTAGAAGGCGGCAAAGAAATAATTCAAGCTAAATCAACTGGACTAGGTATAATAGAACTTTCCTCAGTATTTGAAAAATTAAATCCAGACTTAGTTTTAACTGTTGGTGATAGATACGAAACTTTGGCTACAGCGGTAGCAACAACATTTATGAACATACCGTTAGCACATATTCAAGGTGGTGAAGTTAGTGGTAACTTGGACGAAAATGTAAGACATGCAATAACAAAATTATCCCATTATCATTTTGCAACAACAAAGCAAAGTCAAAATAGAATTTTGAAACTAGGTGAAGAAACTAAAAGAGTCTTTTTGACTGGATGTCCCTCTATGGATTTAATTAATAAAAAAAATAAATCTATAGGAAAAAATTTTTCAAAAAATATATATGGTACAGGCAAGATATTAAATGCAAAAAGCTCCTACATTGTTGCAGTTAATCATCCACTAAGTACATCTAAAGGTATTAATCTTAAAAATGCCAAAATTTTTTTAAACTCTTTAATTAAAAGGGAAGAGCAAATAGTTTTATTTTGGCCTAATTCTGATGCAGGTAACGACATTCTATCTAAAATTATAAGAAGCTACAGAGAAACAAAGAAAATGAGTAATTTTTCTTTTGTTATAAATATTAGTCCAGAAAATTATGTGACACTCTTAGCAAATGCAGCATGCTTAGTGGGAAACAGCAGTTCATTTATAAGAGAAGGATCTCAATTAGGGATACCGGCTGTTATTGTTGGTGAGAGACAAAACAATAGAGAGGTTGGCTTAAATGTAGTTAGGTCAAAATTTGATGAACTTTCTATTAATAATATGATTGATATGCAAATAAAGAAAAATAGGTTTAAACAGCAGAAAATTTATGGCGATGGTTCTGCAGGTAAAAAAATTGTAAAAATTCTTGAGAAAATTACCTTTGATATCAACAAAGTTATTACTTACTAAAGCAATGTTAAAAAATAAAAATAATTTTTTAGCCATTATACCTGCAAGAAAAGGTTCAAAAAGAATAAAAAATAAAAATAAAATATTATTTAAAGGAAAAAAACTAGTTGAGCACTCAATCAATGCGGCAATTAAGTCAAAATTAATTGATAATGTCGTTATATCTTCTGACGATAAAGATATATTAAGTTTAACAAGTAAATATAAAGATGCCCTTTTTTTGAAAAGAAAAAAAAGTTTATGCACTGACAAGGCAAAGACAACTGATGTTGTGTACGATTTAGTTATGAACAATGCAGAGTTAAAGTCAAAATATATTGTTCTCTTGCAACCTACATCACCATTGCGAACAGTGAGTCATATAGATAAGGCAATTAAAATGATCTTAAGAAATGAAAAAAAGTATGACTCTGTTATTTCAGTAAATAGAATAGAAGAGCCACATCCTTATAAAATAAAAAAAATTGTAAATGGTAAATTAGTATCTTTCATAAAAGGTAAAAGTAGTGAGGTGCCAAGACAAGAGTTGCCAGGTGCATATCTATTAAATGGAGCAATCTACATAATTAAAACAAAAGTTTTCATGAAAAAAAAATCATTTTTTTCTAAAACATTGCCATATATAATGAATGAAAAGTATTCCCTGAATTTAGATACTCCACTAGATCTAAAATATCTGAGTATGTTGGCATAATTTATGAGCTTTAGAATATTAGAAAAAAAAATTGATAGCAAGAAGGCTAAAATTTGTATAATGGGGCTTGGATATGTTGGTCTTCCACTGGTGGTTGAATTTTTAAAAAAAGGTTATCTAGTCGATGGATTTGACAGTTCAATAGAAAAAATTGAATATATTAAAAAATCAAAAAAAGATGTCTCTGAAGTATCAATTAATTCTATATCTAAATATTTAAAAACTAAAAAACTGAAAATATTCTCAGATCCAGAATTAATATCAGAATCAGATTGTATTATAATTTGCGTTCCAACACCCTTAAATGACAGTTTTGAACCGGATATGAGCCATATTAAAAATTGTGTTGAGATTATAAAAAAATTTGCAAGAAAAGAATCTCTTATTATTTTAGAAAGTACTTCTTTTCCTGGAACAACTAAAGAGATAATACATGAATCTCTTAATAAAAATATAAATGATGATTTTGAATATATAGCTTACTCTCCAGAAAGAGTTGATCCAGGTAATAAAAAGTTCAACATAAAAAATACGCCTAAAGTAATAGGAGGCATGAACAAGAAAAGTTTAAGACTTGCTAATAAACTTTATTTAAATGTATGTGATGAAACTGTTTTAGTCAATTCCTGTGAAGAAGCCGAAATGGTTAAGTTGTTAGAAAATATTTATAGACAAACTAATATTGCTTTAATTAATGAAATGATGATGATTAGTAATAGATTAGATATTGATATATGGAATGTAGTTAAAGCATGTGCAACTAAACCATTTGGCTATTCCCCATTTTATCCTGGACCTGGTACAGGCGGCCACTGCATTCCCTTAGATCCTATGTATCTATCTTGGAAGGCAAAATCAAAGAATTATTTTAGTAGATTTATTGACCTATCTACTGACATAAACCAAAATATGCCGACTTATGTCGTCGAAAAAGTGTCTAGAATTTTAAATGATCAAGAAAAAAGTGTAAAAAAAAGTAAGTGCTTAATTTTAGGAGTAGCTTATAAAAAAAATGTTTCAGATGTTAGGGAAGCTCCTTCTTTGAAAATAATTGAATCATTATTGAAAAAAGGAGCAAAAGTTAGTTATTACGATCCATTAGTACCATCAATTTCAGTTAATAATGTAAATAAGATTATCTTAAAATCAGTAAATATTTCTAAGAAAATTATAAAAGATCATGATATTTTAATTCTAGTAGCAGATCATGATGAAATGAAATGGGATTTAATTAAAGATAACGCTAACATCATCTTAGATACTAAAGGATATTTTCATGAAAGAAATCAAAATCAAAGCAATGTTATTTTTTTATGAAAAGAATAATTGCAAAAATTGATATAAAGTCTGGTCATGTAATAAAGGGTATTGAATTTGAGGGCGTTAGAAAAGTTGGTGAACCAATTGAAACTGCCTATCAATATTATCTCAATAATGTAGATGAAATAATATACCTAGACTGTGTAGCATCTCTTTACAACAGGAATCATTTAGTCGAACTTTTGCCAAATGTTTCAAAAAAAGTTTTTATTCCACTTTCAGTTGGAGGTGGTATTAGAGATTTAAATGATGCAAAAAAATTATTTGATAATGGCGCCGACAAAATAATTATTAATACAGCAGCTATAAAGAAACCAAAAATTATTAAAGCAATCTCCAATCATTATGGAAGACAAGCAGTAGTGCTTCAATTGGACTGTAAAAAAAATAAAGATGGATGGGAAGTATATACTGACTATGGAAGAGAAAGATCTGGAATAGATGCATTGGAATGGGCAAAAAAAGCTACAGAATATGGCGCTGGAGAGGTACTAGCAACAGTAATTGATAATGATGGAAAAGGATTGGGACTTGATATCGAATTTTTTCAAAAACTTGAAAAAATTATTAATGTCCCAATAATTGCATCGGGTGGAGTAGGCTCATATAAAGATGTTGATGAACTATTTAAAAAAACAAAAATTGACTCTGTTGCAATTAGTAGCATATTTCACTACAAAAAAACTAATCCTACTAGATTAAAAAAAATTTTACAAAAAAAAGGATATGAAATACGTGGTTAAAGTTGGTGTTATAAAAGCTGGATACGCAAACTATCATTCAATTATGAATGCAATAAATCATTGTGGCTACGATGTTAAGTTAATAGAGCGTGCAAATGATAATAACGATATAACGCATTTAATTTTACCTGGAGTTGGCCAGTTTGGCGCTGTAGTAAAAAATCTCAGAAAAAAAGGTCTTGACGATTATATTAATGAGCACGTTGAAAAAGGTAGGGCATTATTAGGAATATGTGTTGGTTTTCAGTTATTATTTTCTGAAAGTGAGGAATCAAAGGGCATAAGTGGTTTAAATTATTTTCCTGAAAAAATAGTAAATTTAAATGATAAAGTTAGAACTGTACCAAATATAGGCTGGAGAAAAGTTAAAAATAATAAAAGCTCATTATTTAAAAAAAATAAAAAAAAATTAGAAAATAATTTTTATTTTGCACATTCATTTTTTTTACCTAATAAAAATAAGAAAGAATTTATCTCTTCGATAAAATTAGATAAAACTAAAATTGTAATTGCAGTCGAAAAAAATAATATAATGGGAGTGCAATTTCATCCAGAAAAGAGCTCTAGATATGGAATTGAATTGCTTAAAAACTTCTGTTCTTATAGTATTTAATATATAGGATAAAGATTATGAAAAAAAAATCAAATTTAGCAGGTGACAATATAATTACGGACAATGCATCATGGACCTTCGGTAATAATGTTGCTAAAAATTTTTCTAAGCATGTTAGAACTTCAGTACCCATGTATGATACTGGTCATGAAATTATTTTAAGTATTAGTGATTTTTTTATTAAAGATGATTCTATTTGCTACGATATTGGTTGTTCAACAGGAACACTTTTAGGTAAATTATCCAGTAGGCATAAAAATAAAAAAAAAATATCATTTATAGGAATTGATCCAATTCCACAAATGATAAAGCAAGCAAAATTAGAAAATAAAAATAACCTAGGAAACGTTAAATTTATTACTAAAGATATAAATAAAATAAACCTTAAAAAATCTGATTTAATAATATCCTACTATACAACTCAATTTATTAATCCAAGATATCGTCAGAACATTATCGATAATATTTATGAATCATTAAATTGGGGAGGGGCTTTCATATTGTTTGAAAAAATAAGAGGGGCTGATGCAAGATTTCAAGATATATATTCATCCATTTATCAAGATTTTAAAGCCTTGCAAGGTTATTCTGATGAAGAAATTCTTACAAAACAGAGATCATTAAAGGGTGTACTGGAACCATTTTCTAATGAAGGAAATATTGGCTTATTAAAGAGAGCTGGCTTTAAAGATATTACCACAATTTTTCAGTGGGTATGTTTTCAAGGTTACTTTTGTATCAAGTAAATAATTAAAATCATTTATTAATGAATAAAGATCTAAATATTTTATTCTCTGGATTTCTCTATGAATGGAATTTCCCAATTTTAGAAAAAATTAAGAATAGATTTGAAGTAAAAAATTCTATTCATATTGGATCAAACAGAACTATTATAGAAAATGATTATATCCCTAATTTTAATAGGGAAGATTTAAAATTTGGCTATTACTATAATGATATTGATTGGAATACTATTCCTCCATTAGATAATGAGATTCTTAATGAGTTTTATGAGTGTGAAGTAAGAGTACTTGAAATGATAAGTAGAGTTAATGATCGGCTAACCCTACATGAAAGAAAAGACTTATATTACAAAAATTTAAGATACTGGCTATGGAAAATCAATATTACAAATATAAATTTATTTATTAGCGATAATATACCTCATGAAGTATTTGATTATGTTATCTATAAAATATGTAAATTCCTAAAGATAAAAACAATAATGTTTCATGAATTACCTTCAAAACCTCATAGACATATAATGATACATATGGTGGATAATATTGAGTCTATAGGTAAAGATATATATGAAAAATATAATAATTTACTACTTGATAAAAAAGATGTTTATAAAAAAAACCTACAAAAAGAATTGATTAATTATAAAGATGATATGAAAAAAGATCCGTGTGAATTAATTCAATTTACTCAAAAAGATAAAAAATTAAATTTTCCTAAAAGAATTTTTTTTTGGATTTCTCATAATCTACAATCTTTTTTAAATTCAATTAGACTTGAAAGAAAGTTTATGAAATCTGAAAAATTTGATAATTTTGAAATAATAAATTTTTTTCTTAAAATAATATTTAAAAAAATAATCAATTTTCTTAGTAGGATTTATATTGTATCTTTATATTTATTAAGATTAAAGATTACTCCAATAAATTTTTATAAACAAAATTGCTTAAAAAAAGTAAACCTAACTTGTAATTACATTTATTTTCCATTACATTTTCAACCAGAATTAAGTACATCACCATTAGCTGAAAATTATAATTCACAAGAGTTAATAATCTCAAATATTAGCTCTTCTTTACCTGAGAATACTTTATTGTATGTTAAAGAACACCCAAGAATAAGCAAAAATAGATCTTTAAAATTTTATGAAGATTTACTTAAAATAAATAATGTAAGATTTATATCATCCGACTTTAATTCATATACTTTAATAGACAACGCTATTGCTGTTGCCACTGCAACTGGATCTGTTGGATGGGAAGCATTTCATAGAGATAAGCCAGTATTAATGTTTGGTCGAAGATTCTATCAGTATGCCCCAGGAGTGTATAAAATTAATACTTATAATGAATGTTGTTTAGCAATAGATAAAATAATTAATAAAAAAGATAATAGCAAAGCGCTAAAAGAAAAGTATTTGTTGGCTCTCAATGAATTTGCGTTCAGAGGTTATAATTCTAAGACTAAAGAGAAAATATCAGATATTTCTAAAGATGAAAATATTAACAATCATTATAAAAAAATAGTTGATGAAGTTAATAGAGATTTCTATGAATGATAATACAGTTCATCAAGAAATAATTTCTTCATTTAATGAACTAGAAAAGTTAGATAAAATTACAAATCAATTAGATTTTGAAATTGAAAATAGATTTCAAAAAAATATGTATCTTAAAATTATACCTGAATTATCTAAGCGTCTAAATAATATCCATAATCAAAGTTATCCTGACAAGTATTGGGAGCAAATTATAGGTTTAGAAATATTAATGCATATCAATCATTGCAGAGATATTTTTAAAAAAATAAGAGATAAGAAATATAAGATTAAAATTATAAAACCTAAAAATTATTACATTCCAAAAAATAGCAGTGATTATAGATTATTTACCCAACACAGAGATTTTGGTTATGCACAATTATTATCAATTTATGAGTGTGAGTATAACAATAATTTAATTTTTTGCGATACAGTGTATGATAATAATATTAATAAGAAAAAGTATTTAAATTTTTTTTCTTTAATAAAAAAAATTTTAACAAAAAAAACAGAAATTATATTTATCTTAGTAAGACGCATACTATCTTTTTTTTTAAAACATATGATTAAGCCCAGGCTTCTTCTGGTTCAAACTATTTTTACAAATTTATACTACATAAAGCTAATGATATTAAGTTTAGGCAAAATTCAAATATTAAATGATTTAGAGTTAAAAGATGATAGATCGCATGAAAGAATAGATTTAATAAGCAGAAAAAAAATGTCAAAAACAGATAGTAATTTTAATGATTTTGAGAAATTTTTTTTTCTTACTTTATTTCATTTTACACCAAAATCATGGATTGAAAGTTATCGTTTTAAATATAGCAAAAATAAAGATATTCTTAAAAAATATAGCAACATAAATTATGTTGTTTCCGAGTCATCATCAGAAGAAGCTCGATTCTTTGTAGCAAATGCAAGCAATGTCGGTATTAAGTTTCTATATAATGAGCATAATTTTCTTCAACAATTTATTTTAGGAAATATAATATGGTTTCATTTAAGAAATTGTGACAAATTTCTTTCTTTGGGATGGAGCAGCATCTCTTCAAAAAAAGTTATTCCATTGGGCAGTTTATATCAGTGGTCAACTAAAAAGAAAAAAGAAAAAATTGAAATACTTTTTATTTCTAGTGTTGCCTCTAAAAAATTTCCACTATATTCAGCGGCTTATGGTGAACAAGGATACTCAAAAGCCTTATCTTATTTTGACATGAATATTAAATTTTTTGCAAATTTAGAAAATTCTATTATTAGTAAAATTTATTTTCGTGGTCACCCTCATGTGAAAAAAAAATTATATTCAAGTTATGTAATAGATGATAATTTATATCTAAATAAATACTTAAATGAGTTTAGTAATGTAGATTATAGCTCTCATAATTCAGCTGTAAATTTAATATCACAATCTAAATTAGTTATTATTAATTATCTATCTACGCCTTGGCTGCAATCACTTGTATCTAATGTACCCACAATTATTTTGCTCAATAAAGATGCATACTATGTTGATCAAAATTATATAAGTTTTTTTGATTTATTAATCAAAAATAACGTAATATTTACATCTGCTGCTAGTGCTGCTCAGTTTGTAAACAGCATATCTGATAACCCAAATATTTGGTGGAAGAGTAAAAATGTGCAGGATGCTAGAAGTAAGTTTCTTGAATCAAACTTTATGGTAAAGCAGCAACTATCAAAGTTCTTGGTAAAACTTAGTAGTGAAATAGAATAAGATTTAAATTATTGATTCTCAATCCTTGACCTCTTCTATTATAAAGTTTATGTTCCAATCACTTCATTTGAACGTTAAAATTTAATTGAAGCAAACATTATGAGCGTTTACTATAAAACACTATATTCACTCTCATTTTTGAGATTATATAGGCTTTACCAGAGGTCGTTTAGCGTAACGGTAAGATAAGTAAAAAATGAAAGGCCAGTTTTTGGCTGAATTTAAGTGTCGCGGGGTGGAGCAGTCTGGTAGCTCGTCAGGCTCATAACCTGAAGGTCGTAGGTTCAAATCCTACCCCCGCAACCAAAAATTATATTATATTAGTAAAATTTTTATTATGGTAAAATATGAGCTTATATAAGATGATTAAAAAAAAAGCTAATATATTTATAACTAGAACAATTTATGTTGGTTTATCTTTTTTTAATGATCAGCATAAGAATATTATTCTCATAAATTATCTATGAAAAAATCAATTGCTTTTATTACTGGTGTTACAGGCCAAGATGGTTCTTATTTAGCTGAATTTTTACTCCATAAGGGTTATGAGGTACATGGTATGAAGAGAAGATCTTCATCAATAAA
>TARA_B110000483_G_scaffold117837_1_pt1 | contig 10357 bp, 9 predicted proteins | sample TARA_B110000483 | Tara Oceans TARA_B110000483 (sample SAMEA4398176) | marine metagenome | biome: Polar Biome; feature: [SRF] surface water layer (ENVO:00010504); material: water (ENVO:00002006), including particulate matter (ENVO:01000060) such as... | depth 5 m
GGTACTAACCCCAATTCTAAATATTTTAGAAATACTTTTTAATTTTATTTTTAATTTTATTCTTTTTGCTATTGAAATATTTTTTTTAGTTTTTACTTCCCTAATCCCATCTGAAGAACTTGATTCAGAAACACTTACTTTAATAGATTAGTTTTACGCTTTTCTCTAGACCTAAATGAAAAAAATCTTAACATATTTGAAAATATTGGATGTAAAACTATAATTACAGATAAAAAAAAGCCCGCATATAGCGAGCTTTAATAAGTTGAATGTTTCAGGGATTTAAGGTTGTTCCTTTTCTAATTTATTCATTTCTTCATCAAAAACTCCTTTGAATTTAGAAGCGTCGTAGTCTTGACGAAGCTTTTGATCATTTGAAATTCCCTTACTTATACCATTGTAAATTGTTTCTTTACTACATTCTATAGCAACAAATGTATTGTAAGATCCATCTGGTTTCTGCATTGTCTTTTCACAAACAATATTTATATCTACAAGTTCTTGATTTACAACAGATCTAGTCATAGATTCAAATTTCTTGTTAAATTCAGAAATGTCAGCTGTTTTCCTATCAGAGGCATATCTTTCACTTACATTTTTCATTTTTGTTTCAATCAGACCTGCAAGACGGTTTTTAGTTATTTCTAAAGCTTCATCTCTTGACTGACTTAAATCAGTGCTGTTTGAAGACTGATTAGCTCTGAAATAATCTTTATCAGATCTGAAATTTGAACATGGTATTTTTATTTCTACATCACCAACAGTTTTTGTAGTAGCTTTTTTTGCTGCGCATGAATTTAATACCATAGCCGATATTAAGAATACACTTAAGAGGTTTATTATTTTTTTCATTATTATTAGTATTTAAATCGAATTTAATGATATTATCTGTAAATAGAAAACTGTTTGTATACAATATTTTTTTCTTCAGGTTCAATATTCATATACCATTGGAATATCTTATCTGTAAAAGTTTCGGTGAACATTCCATTTTTATCAGCTTGAGAATAAGGGTAAGTGTAGTTTTTTTTAGTAATTACAAATATAAGTTTACCATTTTCTGTTTCTTTTTCAGTAAATGGAGAAATGTAATCTATATTGAATATTTCATTAGCTAAAATCATTTTATTTTTAAAAACCTCATATTCTTCAATACCATCTTGCACCTCAATTGGGTAAATAATTTGTGCTTCTTCATCATCCACATAAAAAACTTTCAAATAGCAATCTTTGGATGGATTAACCTTGATTTTTAGATTCTTATCATTTATATTTTTAGGGTTTGATTTATAACTTGGTAAAACACCATCTATTTTAATAACAAATTGTGCATCTGGTTTTGAATCATATTTTATGACTTTTGCACTAAATCTAAATTTAATATAATTAGCGTTTAGTTCACTGTCAAAAATCTTATTAGGACCCGAAATATATTCCCAGCTTTTGATAGTTCCTGTCATATTTGAAAATATATCACTATTAAAAATTTTTTTTAAATCATGGTTATTTCCACTTCTTGAAAAAGAAGTGTAGGTCATGAAGTTTTCACCTATATTACCTTCAACTAATGCTTCTTTTTTAGCTTTTCCTAATGCAATCTTTAGTCCCTCATCGTAGGAGATATTATCAGGTATAGCATAACTAAAATCAAATTCAACTTTTTTTTGTGCTATTACACTAATTGAGATACAGTTAATTATTAAAAAACATATTAAATAGGACAGTTTTTTTTTCATTTAATTTTATTTTTCAATAAACCTTGAAGGATTAATTTTTTTGTCGTTTTTAATAACTTCAAAATGTAAGTGATCTCCTGTAGCAGTTCCAGTCATTCCAACCAATCCTATTTTATCTCCTTTCGTTACTTTATCTCCTTTTTTTATGAGCATTGTACTCATATGGGCATATGCAGATTTTAAACCGTTTTTATGATCTATAACTATATAATTACCATATCCTCTTGCAACTCCAGCTCTCAATACAATTCCATCATTAATGGCATAAATTGGAGTATTCTTTACAGCACCTAAATCAACTCCACTATGAAACCTTCTAGTTTTATAAACTGGATGAATTCTATATCCAAATGGAGAGCTTAGTTTAAACTTGCTATTTTTTAAAGGATGGACATAGCTAATTTCATTTTTCTTTGGAACTATTATCTCATTGTTTACATAGTTTGGCTTTTTATCTACAATTTTTGGTTGCTCAGCTTTAGGCATTTCTGCTTCAGGCTTAGAAATATTATCAATATTATTCTTTACATCTCCTTTGGTGCCAATTGTTATTAAGTTCCAGTTTTCTTCATTCAATATAAATTGTTGAATTTCTTTATCTCTTTTTTCCTTAAAACTCAGAAAACTTTCAGATTGTCTTTTTTTATATTCTTCAAAAGATTCTTGACTATTTTTATTGGTATCTATTTGACTACAACTAAATAAATACAAAAAACTAATAGTAATTAATAGTATTGGTTTTTTCATTGAATTAAATTTTACTTAAAAATAATATTATTCTAATATACATATTTTGTAAATAGTGAAAGGATCCGATACATTTAAGTAAGCATTTGTCCTCATTTCGGAGCTAAAAACCCTAATATCATTTTTTTTCATTAAAATGTTATTGTTAAAACACTTCCATAAGCTGTTCCACAAGCGTTTGTTGCTGAAGCTTGAACATCATATGTCCCCTGAGGTTGTAGAGGATTTATACAGAAATTGATATTTAATCCTGGATATCCACCTACTGCACCAAGTCCAACGCCACCATTTAACCAAATCATGACCTGTGAAATTGGAGAAGTACCTTCGTTGGTTACTACACCACACGCGATTAAATTATAAGAATCTCCTAAAGTTGGATGGGTAGAGTAATAAGTTGCGTTAACGGAAACTGTATTTACAACAGGTAAATTGCATAAAGTAGTAAAACTAACCTCATTGCCATAAGCAGTTCCAATACTATTTGTTGCATAAGCTCTCAAGTAATAAGTAGTATTAGGATTAAGATTACTAACATTACTTATAAAAGTACCTGTTCCAGAACCATCCGTTGTTATATTATTAATATTACTGATTGTAGGACTTGGAGATATAGACCAACATACACCTCTTTGAATAACCGATGCGCCGCCATTATAAGTAACATCTCCACCTAATTGAACACTATTAATAGAAATATTTGAAATCATAGTAGTGGATAGAGAAGGTATTGACAAGCTTTGTGTAGTGAATGAAATTTGATTTCCATAAGCAGTTCCAACACTATTTGTCGCATAAGCTCTTAAGTAATAGGTAGTATTAGGATTTAGATTGTTGATATTACTTATAAAGTTACCTGTTCCAGTACCATTTATTGTCATATAATTAACATTAGTATTGGTTGGATTAGGTGATATAGACCAACACACACCTTTTTGAGTAATGGATGCACCACCATCATTAGTAATATTACCACCAGACATAGCACCATTGGTGGAGATATTAGAAATTATTGAAGTTATTACAGTAGGAGTAGATAAACTTTGCGTAGTAAATGATAATTCATTACCATAAGCAGTTCCAACGCTATTTGTAGCATAAGCTCTTAAATAATAAGTAGTGTTAGGATTTAGATTACTGACACTACTTATGAAATTCCCTATTCCAGATCCATTTAATGTTATATAATTAACATTGGTATTGGTTGGATTAGCAGAATTAGACCAACAGACGCCTCTTAGAGTAATTGCTGCTCCACCATCATTAGTAATATTACCGCCAGATATAGCTCCGTTAGTTAAGATATTAGAAATTATTGAAGTTATTACAGTAGGAGTAGATAAACTTTGCGTAGTAAATGATAATTCATTACCATATGCAGTTCCAACGCTATTTGTCGCATAAGCTCTCAAGTGATAATTAGTATTGGGATTTAGATTATTGACACTGCTTATGAAATTCCCTGTTCCGGAACCATCCAATGTCAAGAGATTAACATTACTATTGGTTGGGTTAGCAGATGTAGACCAACAAACACCTCTTTGACTAACAGCAGCACCACCGTCATTAGTAATGTTTCCTCCTGTTTGTACACTGTTTGTAGAAATATTTGAAATTACAGCAGTGGATAGTGTTGAACTGTATAAGCTTTGTGTAATAAATGAAACTTCATTTCCATATGCTGTATCGTTATCATTTAATGCATATGCTCTTATGTAATAAGTTGTGTTTACAGATAAATTATTTAGGTAACTTGAGTACAATCCAAATCCTGTACCATCATTGGTAAACGATGAATTAGAGATTAGAGGATTTAAACTTTTAGAATAACAAACACCTTTTTTTAATATTGCTGATCCTCCGTTATTTGTTATATTACCTCCAGAATATGCACTGTTAGTTGTCAAATTACTTATTGGACTAGTTGTTAACATGATTACAGAGGGAATGGGTAAACAATTATCATAAAATATTTGATTTGAAAAGTTTTCTCCAGCATAAGCTTTCAAAGAATAATTAAATTGAATACCACAATTTTGATTAATAAAAATAGAACTATCAATGAATGAAGTATCATTTTTTTCAATAACAAAAGGTAAACTATTGGGGTAGTTGTCATTTTTTAAAATAAAACCGTCTATTCGTTCTTCTTTTTGACGCCAACTAATTTTAACAATATTATTATTCTCGATAGAAATATCTAAGTTATCTGGCATCCATATTTCAGGGTCAGTATTTGGATCATAAGGGTTGTCATAAACTCTTTTACAATTATTGAATATTGAAAAGACGGCAATCAAACAAAAATATAATCTATAACTAAATAACATTATCTAAAAGGTCAAGAATCTTATTATCAAATTGTAACAAAACATATGTTGTCCAATTTACATTCCACAAAAATATTCAATTTCATCAATGTAATAGGAATAATATGTTCCAATTTGTGAAAATTCAATCCTAAATGTATTTTGTCCCGCAAGAAAAACATCAGTCTCAAGTTGCATCCAATTATAAGAAGAACCGCTTATTATTGTAGTATTTGTTGGGTTTCCATTAATTGTTACAATTGGTGTTCTATTTGGATAGCCAGCATTTAAAGATTTTGTCCAAAATCTCATTACAACATTTCCGTAGTTTACCATACTACTTGGAAATTCAATATACCCACCATAACATGATTGTGTTAAAGTTAATCCAGATCCGTAATAACCAGTTCCAATTTGCCAAGCAGCATTACTTGAAGGGGATATTGTGTAGACATGTGTATTGAAAAAAGACAATGAATTAGTAGGAGCAGAACCACATGGAGAACGATCTAAAGTAGTGAATGATTTTTCACTCCCATATACCCTTCCGGCACTGTTTTCAGCATAAGATCTTACATAATAGGTAGTTGTTAAAGATAGCCCAGTAATAGCAGATGAAAAATTTCCAGTGCCATTACCTTCATTATTACATCCTTCTAAAATATAAGTATCATTTTCCATAGTATACCAACAAAATCCTTTGGTTGTCTGGTTTGAATTACCATTATTTGTTAAATTCCCCTCACAAATTGCCGAACTTTCCGAAATACTATTAATACTGTTTGTTGTTATACTTGGCAATACAGTTTCAAAAGTAGAAAATTCAATTTCTCTTCCATATATAGTTTCACCTGAATTAGTAGCAAAAGCACGAACATAATATGTTGTATTTTGCTCAAGGGTGTTTACATAACTAGCGAACGCCCCACTTACATTACCTAAATCCATCTTATTATTGCTTAACGTTGGGTTTTTATTCGTGCTCCAACAAAAACCTTTTTCTAAAATTGGGGAAAGACTAAAAACATTCCCTTTAAAATAAGCATTAGTTGAACCTATGTCAGAAACTAAAATTGTACTAGTAAAAGTATTTCCACAGACTGAATACTCAGTCCTACTAGAAGAGTTTTCACCAGCAATAGAATTCAAAGAGTAATTAAATTTAATACCACAATTTTCAATAACAAAATTTGAATTGTCTGTATATGAGAATTGATCGCTAGCAACAATAATTGAATTACTATCTGGGTAGTTATTATTTTTTATACTAAACCCGTCAATTCTATTTTCGTGTAAATCCCATAAAAGTGTAATAGAGTTAGAATCGTTAACAACCAGCTCAATATTATATGGATTCCAAGAGTTTGGGTCTGTATTTGAGTCGTAAGGATTGTCATAAATCCTATTGCATGAAATAAAAATAAAAACTAAATAATAAAAAAAACGTTGGGTCATAAATGTGATTACTTGAAGATTTGTTTTTTTATTTTTTTTATTTTTCTACCTAAATTTATCCGTTCAATTAATAATATTGTTCCAATTGATAAACCAAAAATAGACATATTGAGCATTTCCTCGTCTTTTTTTCTAAGTGAAGCAGCATTTGTAGTTGCACTTTGATATTGATTATAATAACTTTCAGACTTATATAGGTAATATCCACCAATACCTAATCCAACTAAAGAAAAAAAAGTAGACATTTTTCTTAAATTTTTAATATTATTTTTAATTGTCATTGAGTTGTCAATTCCAAATACACACTCTCCTAATAATTCATTTCTGGATTTAGTAACCTCCCACAATATGTTGTTTTTTCCAGATTTAGTGTAGCTCCCTAAATCACCTACTACGAAGTTTAATGGTCCTTGCCATCTCTGATTCCCTTTTTCTTTTACGTACAAAGAAGTATGATTTTTAATGTACCATTTTGTTTTTACTTTATAATCTATACTGACATTACTTCCTACTTGAGTAATTGATTTAAATGATATATTAGTTTTCTTTTGACAATGAAAGGCAACTTGAATTAATGAAAAAAGCAATAACGTGAAAAAATATTTTGGGTTCATTTGTCTATGTTTCATATATTTATGAAGTTATAAAAATAATTTATTTTTGTTAAAAATTGTCTTATCATAAAATTTAAAAAATGAAAAATTACTTTTTTGCTTTATTATCTTTGTTTTTTCTTACAGAAATTAGTTCTCAATCTATCGATGCTGTTTCAACCCCCCAAACATTTAATATTCAAAAGGTGATTTCTCCACCAATCCTTTCTTTAAAAAAAGGTTCTTTGAAATTTGAAGATGAAGATGGGAATGGAAGATTAGATGCTAATGAAATTGCAAATATATCTTTTATTGTTAAAAACAGTGGAAAAGGCATTGGCTTAGGCTTAGTAGCTAATATTTCATATTCAGATAACGTCAGAGGTTTATCAATTGAAAGAACAAAAAAATTAAAATCAATACCATCAAATCAAAGTCAGTTTGTTTCCATACCGATTTATGGCCAAAATGATTTATCAACTGGAAAAGTTGATCTCAAGATTATTATTTCTGAACCTAATGGTTTAGACTGTTCACCAATAACATTAAAATTTAATACGCTCAAATTTCAAGAGCCCAATTTAGAGATTGTAGATGGAAATTTCAGTACCGATGATGGGTCTGTTGTTTTTGAAAAAAAAATTCCTGCAAATCTTAATGTAATAGTTCAAAACACTGGTCAAAGTAAAGCTAATGATGTTAGAATAAAGTTATATGATGTACAACAAGATGTAATACTTTTAGCAGGAGACGATTTCCAATTAGGAGAGCTTTTAGCTGGTGAAAGTAAAAAAATTGTAATTCAATTTATAACTAAAGCAACATTTAATCAAGAGAAAGTAACTTTCAAAGTTTCTGCAACTGAATCTTTCGAAAAATATGGAGATGACAGAGAATTTAGTGTTGCAATTCATCAAAAACTAGATGCATCAAATTTAATTGTCAAGGGAGAAAAATATCAAAAGACAGAAATAAATAAAGCTTTTTTATCTTCTGATGTTGATAGGGATATTCCTTTTAATAATAAGAAGATTTCACTGAGATATGCCTTGGTTATTGGAAATGAAGATTACAGTAGTAAGCAATCTAATTTATCAACTGAAGTAAATGTCGCTTTTGCTAGAAATGATGCAAATTCATTTAAAAATTATTTGACTAAATCTTTAGGATTTATGGAAGATCATGTTACATTGTTAATCGATGCTACATCAGGAGAAATTAACAGAGAGATTGAAAAGCTAGTAAGTTTAGCCAAGCTAGACCCTAAATCAGAAATCGTATTTTACTACGCTGGACATGGATTGCCAGATAATAATAAAAAGTCCTATTTGTTACCAGTTGATATAAGTACTATTAATCTAACAAGTGGTGGTATTTCTTTGAAAGATCTAAATTTGAAATTAGCTAGTTCTAAAGCCAGTAAAATCACTGTATTTTTAGACGCTTGCTTTAGTGGCGGAGGAAGAGACCAAGGCTTCTTGGCTGCAAGGGATGTTAGGATAAACCCCAAAAAAGAAGCTTCATTGGGCAACATGGTTGTATTTGCTTCAAGCTCTGATGAAGAAAGGTCTTTACCCTATGATGAAAAGCAGCATGGACTTTTCACTTACTTTTTATTAAGCAAATTGAAAGCTTCAAAGGGTAGTGCTAGTTATCAAGAAATATCAGAATATATTAAAAGGGAGGTTTCGAAAACATCTTTAATTAAAAAGAGTTTGCTTCAAACTCCAAATACAAATGTTTCACCAAAAGTACTTTCCAAGTGGGCAACATGGAGTTTTATGTAATTACAATGATTTTATTAGAATGTTATCATATAGCTTTCATCATATTTTATTTAATTAATCCTCAATTTAAATTATGAGATTACTAATGTTAATAATAACGTTTCTTTTTTACTGTTTTAGTTCATCATTGATTGCTCAGAATGTTAATATTATTTCTACTGAACAAGTAGAAAAAAAAATATTAATTAAATATAATAATATGGGAATTTCAGGTAAATATGACGTTAAGCTATTTATTAGGCCATCTAATTCTTTAAAGTGGTCAAATGAACTAATTTCTCTAACTGGAGATGTGGGATTTAACCAAGCTCCAGGAAGAAATAAAGTTATTTTATGGGATGTTATAAATGATAGAGAAAACCTAGTAGGTGAATATGTATTTGGTATTCAAGCTAATAACTTATCTATTATTGAAAAACTAGAAAAAGAAAATCAAAAGACACTCAATTTAGAAGAAAAAGAAAGGAAAAAGTCACTCAAATGCAAGACAGGTCCAATAAATGCATATTTGTCTTTAATTTACCCAGGTCTTGGGACATATAATGTGGGAAGTAAACAAACCGGGATTAAGAAAATGAAAGCATTTACATTATTTGCAGCAACTACTATTATTTCAAAATTATATAGTAATTATAGCTATAACAACTACTTAAGTTCAACAGACCAATCTGAAATAGATAATCATTACCAGAGTGCAAATGTTTCTAATAAAATATTTTTAGGATCATTATTAGTAAGTGCTTGTTTTTATATTGAAGATTTTACATTTTCCTTAAAAAGAGGTAGATGGAATAGAGAAAGGAGTAAGCTTCAACATACAAAAAGAATAGATTATAACAACAATTCATCAAGTGGTTCTAGCTCGAGATCTACTGGTAGAAAAGTAAATAGAAAATTATGAATTTTTACAAAAATTTCCCTTTTATTATTTCTCTTTCATTGCTTTTATTTATTGTCATGTTCTCAGCTTTAAATCTAAGTTGTAATAAAAACACCCTCACTTGGAATCTAGAAAGAAACAACCCTCTTGATTCTGTTAATTGGGATTATACGTTGGTTGAAAAGTTAGATTGTGAAGACCTTTCAGAATTTCAAGTTACTGCCACTGGGATTGGTTGCTCAAGTTGTTTTTATTGGGAAGTTAATTCTGGATATATTGGAAATGGCATGCATATGGAAGGAACACCAAATGGAACTATAGCATCACTCACATTTCCAATTGTTCTTAACAAAAGAGGCGTTGTTAGGTTTTGGATAAATGGATCACATCAAAAACCAGACTTCACATCCTGTGATGTTGAAGTTAATGGCAGTAGTTTAGAGAAATTTCTGTTTAATGAAGCTGTTCCAACTGGAACTCAATTTGGATGGGTTGACTGGTTTCAGTGGTGGAATATACAATCAGATGTGATAGAAGCTGGAAATTATGATTTCACCATCTGGGTTTATTCAAATACCATAATAGATGAAATAGAAGTTTTTGAAGTGAATTAAATTAATACTTATGTATGCTCATATTATGCTTATATTTCACTTATAATTTTTATATATTTTGATGAAAAACTTATTTTGCTCAATTTGGATTTTATTTTCAATTATTTCCATCACCTCCCAAGAAAATTTTAATACTAAACACCTTATCGATGAATATAACTATTCCTCGGATTCTTTCTTTGTAGGGGCAACTTTAAACCACTTTCAACTAAATACAGAAGTTGAAAAAATATTTC
>TARA_B110000483_G_scaffold33968_1_pt1 | contig 10336 bp, 10 predicted proteins | sample TARA_B110000483 | Tara Oceans TARA_B110000483 (sample SAMEA4398176) | marine metagenome | biome: Polar Biome; feature: [SRF] surface water layer (ENVO:00010504); material: water (ENVO:00002006), including particulate matter (ENVO:01000060) such as... | depth 5 m
ACCTCTCCTTTATCACCATACATTTGTTCTGACTCCATGAAAATAACAGGGTCATCATCACGAATTGCAGATTTCAATAGACCCTTTGCATCATAGGGATTTGAAGGAACAATAACCTTAAGTCCCGGACAATTTGCATACCAACTCTCAAAAGCTTGAGAGTGAGTAGCTCCTAACTGACCTGCAGAGCCTGTTGGGCCTCTGAATACAATAGGACAAGGAAACTGTCCTCCTGACATCTGTCTAATTTTTGCAGCATTGTTTATGATTTGATCAATTCCAACTAATGCAAAATTAAAGGTCATAAACTCAATTATAGGTCTATTCCCAGTCATTGTAGAGCCGACTCCAATTCCTGAAAACCCTAACTCTGAAATTGGAGTGTCAATAACACGTTTCGCTCCAAACTCATCCAACATACCCTTAGATGCTTTATAGGCACCATTATACTCAGCGACCTCCTCTCCCATCAGAAAGATAGATTTATCTCTTCTCATTTCTTCACTCATTGCTTCCGCAATAGCTTGTCTAAATTGTATGGTCTTCATCTGTGAAATTAATTCAGTTACAAATTTAATCAATAATTATCTATTTACTTTGCTCAATAAAGAATGAAAATCTACGTTTGTAAAAATAAACTCTCAATAAATTAGATTAAATACAAATAAAATCATGAAGTTGGTTAAGATGAAGGTTAACGGAATTTCCTACAGTGAAACACAAACTGGTGCTTACGCCTTAATATTGAGTGAAAATGACGGAAACAGAAAACTCCCAATAATAATTGGGGGGTTTGAAGCACAATCTATTGCAATTGCATTAGAACAAGAGATTAAACCCTCTCGACCGTTAACCCATGATTTATTTAAAAGTTTCGCAGAACGTTTTTCAATCCATGTAAAACAAGTGATCATCCACAAACTTGTAGATGGTGTTTTTTATGCAAGTATTATTTGTAGTCGAGATAAAATTGAAGAAATCATCGACTCTAGAACTTCAGATGCTATTGCTTTAGCCCTCCGATATAAAGCCCCAATTTTCATATACGACTCAATTCTAAAGAAGGCTGGTTTTACCGCTGCCTTGACATCGCAAGAGAAAAAACTTTCTGAAGATAATTGGATTCAAAATTTTGTCACCAAACAAAGTGAAAAAACTAATATTTCTGAAGAATTAAAAGACTTGTCAATCTCCAAATTAAAAACTTTACTTTCAAAACTGGTGGCTCAAGAAAATTACGAAAAAGCAGTTAGAGTTAGAGATGAAATCTCCAAACGTAAAAGTTAAACTTTGCTATTGTTAATTTTTTTTAATAAACTTTCGATGATAAAATAAGACAAATAAATTAAATGCGTCTATTTTTGAATAAATAGACAAAAGTGAAGCAATATTTTGATTTGGTGAATCACATACTTACCACAGGGACTGAAAAAACAGATCGTACAGGAACGGGAACTAAAAGTGTGTTTGGTTACCAAATGCGATTTGATCTTTCCAAAGGATTTCCTTTGGTTACCACAAAAAAAATTCATGTTAAATCTGTAGTTCATGAGTTACTTTGGTTTCTAAAAGGAGATACAAACATCGAGTACCTCAAAGAAAATGGGGTACGTATTTGGAATGAATGGGCTGATGAAAAAGGAAACTTAGGTCCAATATATGGTCATCAATGGCGGAACTGGAATAGTGAAGGAATCGATCAAATTCAGCAAGTTATCAATACGCTTAAAATCAATCCAGACAGTCGAAGAATGATAGTTTCTGCATGGAATCCAAGTGTTATGCCTGACACTAAAGTTTCTTTTGCTGAAAACGTTTCCAATAACAAATCTGCACTTCCGCCTTGCCATGCATTTTTTCAATTTTATGTTGCCGACGGAAAACTATCGTGTCAGCTTTATCAAAGAAGTGCTGATGTTTTTTTAGGTGTGCCTTTTAACATTGCCTCTTATGCTTTACTCACTCTTATGGTAGCTCAAGTTTGCGGATATGAAGCAGGAGAATTTATTCATTCTTTTGGAGATGTACATATTTATTCTAATCACTTTGAACAAATAAGAGAGCAGCTTTCAAGAACACCAAAGCCATTACCAGAGATGCGTTTAAATTCAGCAATCAAAAATATTTTTGATTTTACTTTCCAGGATTTTGAGCTCATCAATTACGATCCTTACCCGCTTATCAAAGGAAAGGTTGCTATTTAATGACAGGTATAGAATTGAGAACCTTTAAAAGAGTTTCTAGTTCCCCCATTTGATTAAAGTGATGAAAAGAAACTCGAACTCTGTTTCCTCTTATTGCACATTTAATATTATTTTTTATAAGTAAGTTGTGTAATTCTACTCCACCGCTTAGGCTAAAAATACTACTATGAGACTTTCGTTCACTAACCCATGATTCAATGTAATTGAGTTCAGTTAGTCGTAATTTGGCTATTTGGGATAATTCTTCTTTTTGCTCCATTAATGATAAAAAATCATTTTTTTTTAACTCCTCTATCGCAAATCTTAGACTTGCTGTGGCCAAAATGTTAAAGTGTCCATTAAAAACACGATTGTATAAAATCTCTGGTGTAATGCCGGTAGTTTTATAATAATGTTCAGAAGTCAACAAAATTCCATTACCAAATCCAGCCATGAGCCACTTATAGCCACTTCCTGACACAATATCAAATGGAGAGGTTGAAAAGTGAAAAGGATGTGCCCCTAAAAATTGAGTACCATCTCCTACAATTAATAATTTTGGGAATTCCTTTTTCAACTCTTTTAAAAAGTCTATATCAATTAACATACCCGAAGTATATTGGACAATACTCAAGGCTAACACTTCTATTTGATCTGACTTTATTTTAGATTTAATTACTTGCTCAACATTAACTTTTTGAGAAACTGAAGATAAGTGAAAACCCTGTTCCAAAAAAGCATCACACAAAGAAGGGTAGTCATCTTCCAATATAAGCACTTTCATATTTTTAGACAAAAAAGTTAGAGCTTGTCGAATACCAAAAGAAAAGTTAGAGACAATAAAGCTTCGGTTTGAAGAAGCACCAAAAAAAGCGGCTATTACTTCATGTGTTTCATTTAGTGTCTCGTAGGCTTTTAGTTTATAATCACCTCCATTATGAATAAATTTTTCATCATGCTCCATTCTAAATTTTGCAAGAGTATTAGTCATTGGTCCTACATAAGCTGTATTAAGATATGTTGAGTTTTTTAATAATGGCATGGAATCTGAATACATATAATGTTTGAGAAAGTGTATTTTTGTAGGCAAATTTAATCTTTTAAAATAAATGACTGAATCAGAATTTCATAAAGATATCACCTTAATTGCAGCTGCATCAGAAAATCAGGCACTTGGAAAAGACAATCAATTGATTTGGCATATTTCAGATGATTTAAAGCGATTTAAAAGACTTACCAGTGGACACTGTGTAATAATGGGAAGAAAGACATTTGAATCGATGCCCAAAGCACTTCCTAACCGAAAAAATATAATTTTGACACGTAATACTTCTTATCAGGCAAAGAATGCATTTGTTGCTCACACTGTTAAGCAAGCTTTAAAGTTAACTGATAAAGACACAAAGCCATTTGTAATTGGAGGGGGTGAAATTTATTCGCTTTTTCTTTCCATGGCAGTATCGATCGAACTTACTCGTGTTCATGACCACTTTGAAGCAGATGCTTTTTTTCCAAAAATTGATATGAAACAATGGAACCTAACAAAAGAGGAGAAACATACCGCGGGTTTTGACCAACCCTTTGCATATTCCTATTTAACTTATAAAAAACAAGCAAAATGAAAGCTTTTATATTTCCAGGACAAGGAGCTCAATTTCCGGGGATGGGAAAAAATCTTTTCGATACGAATATTATTGCAAAAAAACGTTTTGAACAAGCCAATGCCATTTTGGGATTTAACATTACTAAAATTATGTTTGGTGAAAATACCGAAGCCTTAAAAGAGACTAAAGTAACTCAACCCGCGATCTTTTTGCATTCTACAATTTTAAGTGAAGTTATGGGTGAGCGTTTCGATCCCCATATGCTGGCAGGTCATTCTTTGGGTGAATTTTCTGCTTTAGTTTCAGCTGGGGTATTATCTTTTGAAAACGGACTGCAACTAGTTTATGAAAGAGCACTTGCAATGCAAGTCGCCTGTAATGAATCACCCGGAACTATGGCTGCTATTATAGGGCTTAAAGACGACGTAGTAGAATCCATTTGTGAAAAAACTCCTGGAATTGTAATTGCAGCCAATTATAATTGTCCTGGTCAATTGGTTATTTCAGGAACTAAAGAAGCCGTTAAAAAAGCCTGTATAACTTTTTCAGAAGCTGGAGCTAGAAGAGCCCTTCATCTTCCTGTGGGTGGAGCTTTTCATTCCCCTTTAATGGAACCTGCTAAAACTCGTTTAGCTAAAGCAATTGAAAACTCACCTTTTAATGCTCCCAACTGTCCCATTTATCAAAATGTATCGGCAGTGGGTACTTCAAACCCTAAGATAATTAAATCCAATCTAATAGCTCAACTTACGGCTCCCGTTAGGTGGACTCAAAGTATTCAGCAAATGATCACCGACGGTGCTACTCATTTTACAGAAGTTGGTCCTGGAAAAGTACTTCAAGGTTTGATTAAAAAAATTGACCGAAGTATAGAAACTGAATCAGTAGATTAATTAGAGCTTAAAAACAAAATCACTTTTTCTGCAATAAACTCTATTTGATCATGAGTTAATTCTGAATGCATAGGCAATGAAATTACTTCTTTTACCAATTGATTAGTTACAGGAAAATCAGTTTCATTAACTTTTGGGTCTGCATAAGCTTTTTGTCGGTGTAAAGGAACTGGATAATAAACGCCACATGGAATTTTATGTTCATTTAACTTTTTCACTAATGCATCACGATCTGCATTAATTATTCTTAAGGTGTATTGATGAAATACATGAGAATCACAAGATCCTGCCCTATAAGGCGTAATGATGTTGGGGTGATTGGAAAGTAATTTCGTGTAACGATTAGCCGCTTCTTTTCTTCTTTCGTTATAAAAATTCAAATACTTCAATTTAACTTTTAAAATAGCTGCTTGAATTGAATCTAAACGAGAATTAACCCCAACAACATCATGATAATAGCGTTCGTACATTCCGTGATTGACAATACCCCTTATAAAATATGCTAGTTTATCATCGTTTGTGAATATGGCTCCACCATCTCCATAAGCTCCAAGGTTTTTGGATGGAAAAAATGATGTTGCTGCAACATGCCCTAGAGTACCCGTCATTGCTTTTAAACCTTTTTCGTAGGTATAACTCGCACCTATACCTTGCGCATTATCTTCAACTACATACAGATTATTTTTTTTAGCAATTTCATTGATGGCATCCATATTAGCAACTTGTCCAAATAAATGAACTGGAATAATTGCTTTTGTTTTAGGAGTTATTACAGCTTCAATTAGCTTTGGATCTATATTAAAGGTTTTCGGTTCTACATCAATTAAAACAGGCTTTAATTGAAGTAAGGAAATTACCTCTACCGTGGCAGCAAAAGTAAAATCTGAAGTAATCACCTCGTCTCCAGGTTTAAGCTTAAGTCCCATTAAAGCAATCTGAAGTGCGTCCGTTCCGTTAGCACATGGAATAACATGTTTTACTCCTAAATATTTTTCTAAGTCTTCTTGAAAGGATTTAACTGCAGGACCGTTAATAAATGATGTAGTATCTAAAACTTTTTTTATTGAATCCTGAACTTCATCTTTGATAAAGCTATATTGATTCTTCAAGTCAACCATTTGAATTTTCCTCATTGGTATTGTGGCAATTTTTTGTAAATATAAGTAGGATAATATTGTCTCAAACTATGTAATGAAATCGTTCAGGTATTTTAATGACCGTATTCCCTTTAAGCGGAGCAGGTTTGTTATAAGCAAACCATTTCCTGTTTTTAGACAACCGCTTTCTCGCTAAACTAAAAAAAATATCCGCATCTTGAGGTTTTTCTTCTTTAAGCGCTTGATATATCCTGAACCTTCTTGCTAAGTGTTCTGTCCAACCTGCTTCTTGGGTTTCTTTTTTATCTTTTTTACTTAAAGCAGTGTTCATATCAACTAATCCAAAATGAAATAAATATAAATTATAATCCAAAGTAAAATCTTTGCCTTTAATGCGATGAAATCCTGACCCCCATTCTAATGGCATGAATGTAACAACTGGTTTTGTATATCGGTCCGAAACTTGACCGTAATTTCGTTGTAATAAGAATGGTTTCTCTAAATCAATAGGGTTTTCAATTTCAGGATGTTGTGCAACGTCAATCCCAAGGGCAGAGACTGATTTTGAGGTAAAGTCTTGAAGCAAATACTGTTCTAAATCAAGGGAATGTTTGGGATCAACTACAAGAAACTCATCAATATCCATAGCCAAAACTACTTTGTAAGAAGAGAATAAGTCTTTCGCAAAAGAAGAAATCATTCGAGCTCTATATCGATCTCCTGAGGCTCTTTTTTTTTGCTTATGTGGTTTTTGAAAACAATTAATTCTTTCTGCTTGTTTAGGTAATTTCTGATCCATACCATCTACAAATAGAAAAAGATTTTTAAATCCAAATTGAACTCCATAATAAGTAATCCACTTATCTGCAAAAAAAGTGTCGTTTCTTACCATAGATATAACTGCTACCGAACCTTTCTCTTTCATTTTAATTAAAATCTATTATTGGCTAAAGTAAGAATTTGATTTTGAGTTAAAAAAAGGTTTTCTTAAAATAAGATTACTTCATAAATTAACTCAGTAGTGGTATATTTGATTACATTTTTAAAAAAAGCACATGCGCCAATTATCAATTCTATTAGCTATTTTAATTTATGCAGAATGTAATTCTCAGGAAAATTTGCCTAATATTATTCTATTGATCGGCGATGGAACAGGATTAACCCAAATCAGCTCTGGTATGTATGCCAATAACAATAAAACAGCTCTGGAAAGCTTTGAATATATTGGCCTTTCAAAAACACATTCTTTTGATCAATTAATAACAGACTCCGCAGCAAGTGGAACCGCAATTGCAAGTGGAGTTAAAACCTATAATAGAGTAATTGGGATTAACCCTAAGAATATTCCGCAAAAAAATATTTTAGAGATTTGTCAGGAAAAAGGATATTCCACTGCTTTATTGGCCACTTCTAGTATCGTACACGCTACGCCTGCTTCATTTTACGCTAAAGTAAAATCAAGATATAAGTATCAAGATATTGCACTTCAATTGAGTGAACATAGTTTAGATTTATTTATTGGAGGGGGTAAAACGCATTTTATTAAACGTCGTGATAAAAGAAATTTGATTAATGAAATGACCGAGTACGAATTTGTAAATAATCTTGATCAAATTGTCAATAACAACTCTAAAAAAATGGCGTATTTTACCTATATGGAGGAACCTCCTTCCAGACTTGAAGGAAGGAAGCCAGCGCTTGAGGATATGACATCAACAAGTATTCGAAAAATGGAATCTCTTGGAAAGCCTTTTTTTATGATGATTGAGGGTTCCCAAATTGACTGGGCAGGACATGACAATGATATGAAATATCTTTTAAGTGAATTCAAAGAATTTAATAGAACCATAGCAAGGGTAATAGAATATGCAAAGAAAGATAGAAACACTCTTGTGATTGTAACAGCTGATCATGAAACAGGAGGTTTGGCTCTAAGTGGTGGAAGTCTCAAGAGGAATACTGTAAAAGGTGTATTCAGTATGGAGGGTCACTCCGCAACTATGGTTCCCGTTTTTAGTTATGGCCCAAATGCTGAAATATTTAAAGGAATCTATGAAAATACTGAGATTTTTGACAAAATGTTAATGGCTATAACAAAATAATTATTTACTTCGTTCTTGAGCTATCAACAATTGATTTTTGGAATTTAACTTTATCTTCCAACACTTCATAGAAGCTTTCCATAAATTCAAACATGTTTTGATATTCTTTTGGATCAGTAAATTCACTTTCATAAGATGCAACTATTCTAAAAAGCTCCATTTTTTGATTTAAAAATTGTTGTCTAACTTCATCAAAATATTTTTGTTCTCTTTTAAAACCTCTGTACTTTCGATCTTGAACTGAATTTATCCCTAGGGTTGTATTTACTGTGGCATAACTTGGGTTTACCCATCCAGTCATATCAAAATCATAAGGCAATGGGATAATTTGTTTTTCTAAATACATTAACTTACCATTATGTTGATAAGCAACCGAAAAGTCAGTATTTCCCAGCAAATACTGAAAAAATGCATTCTGTACAGAAGTCATATGCTGCATTGTCATTGGATGAACAAACCGTTCGAAAATTCTTCCTTCATGGCGTTGAGCTACTCGTTTATCATCTTCAATAAGAAACCCTTTTAATTCAAATTTCTTATTTTTTTTGCCTTTTGGTTCAGTAAAATCTATATTAACACGACGTGTTTTAAAATGATATGGAGAAACTTTCTCATAAATCTTATAAGCAATAAATTCTTGAATAATATTATCATTATTTTCTGATTCCAATTTACATGGTAAAACAAGTTTCATTGTCTTATTTCCATCAAAAATTGTCCCTGAATACTCTTTCTTTTTAATTTTCATTTTAACAGGTGGAAAATAACATTTATTACGTCTAAAATTACCCCTTGCTCTTAAATTAACCATGATAGAAGACCATTTTTCATTTTGCAAAAATTCGAGAGTAGTATCAATAAAAGTTGAATCATTTGTTTCTCGATTCATCTCTTTATTTGAATAACTTAATTTAATTTCCAAAGGGGTTTGATCTGAAAAAAAGACATCTGATTTTAAATCCTTTTGAGCTGATCCAATAAAAGAGATTAATAAAATGATCGATAAGATTACTTGCTTCTTCATAATTTAGTTAATAGATTTACCCAAATGTAACAAATAATTAATTATGTCAAGATATCTTATAATTATCAATCATCGTACTCTTTTGACTTTGATTCTTTCGATATTAATGCCCCTTTTGGCTTATCATTTCGAAGTAATTGCTAATATTGATTTGACCCTATTAAGTATTGCTATTATTTTTCCTCTGGTATTTACAATTAGAGGTGCTTTTAGAAGAAGAGAAAAAGCTTTGGAGCACTTGAGTCGTTTTAGAGCAAGTTTAAAAACTGTAATAAATATTCTAAATAGCAGTATTAAAGTCCCGCAAGAAGAAAAAGAACAAGCAAGTGAAATTTTACATGCAGTAAATGAAAATCTATTTAATCATTTAAAAACTAAAGAAGAAAATTTTATATCATTTGATCAAAAAGTTGAGGAGTTTTACACCTTTATTGAAACAAAAAGTGCCATAATTGGCAACGGTACTCGAGAAAAGTCCTTGCGTTTTTTTAAAGATACCATTGAAAGTGCTGATAACTTAATTGCGATTCATTCTCATAGAACCCCAGTAAGTCTTAAAGCCTATTGTCTAATTTTTATTTATATTTTTCCCATAATTTATACTCCAACTATTATCAATAAAATTGGCTACGATAATCCCAGCTGGTTAACTTTCTTTATTGTTATTTTAAGTGAATTTATTTTAATATCACTTTATAACATTCAGGATCAAATGGAATACCCTTTTGATGATGAAGGATTAGATGATATTAAATTTAATATTTTTAGAGTCGATCGAAAATAATTTTATCCATTAGTGGGATCCAAATATTTTATAGTTGCACATTTAATTAGATAATTAAGCTATTTAGAATCTATTGATTCGCCACTAAAAAAGCTAATCTGTCAACTTTTGGGTAAGATATTTTAAAAGAAAATAATTTGTCGGGGCGACCCAAATTATAAAAATTGCTTGTTTTTATGAAAAAAATATTTTTATTAAGCTTTGTTCTCTTTATAGTTGGTTGTAGAAACTCATCATCCCCAGAAAAGGAATTAAAAATTCTCATTGATCATTATCAAAATTATGGAAAAGACAATTCTGCGGAATTTCCTCTTGGTGATTATAGTGAGTCCCGTTTTGAAAAATATGCTGTCTTTTGCGATTCTTTAAAAGCAAAACTTAAGACTATTGAGAGCAAAAAAATAAACGAGGACAATCAGATTTCTTATGAATTACTTCTCTACAAATTAAATGAAACTGTCGTAAACTATAAATTTAAAACTCATTGGAATCCTATTTTGTCTGATGCTGGATTTCACTCTAGTCTTACCTATCGTGTTAGGAAACTCAACAGTAAAAAAGCTGTATTAGACTATTTGAATTTATTAAAAGCAATTCCTGCTTACATAGATCAACAAACTGAATTAATTGCCAAAGGTTTAGATGCAGG
>TARA_B110000483_G_scaffold167668_2_pt1 | contig 10333 bp, 9 predicted proteins | sample TARA_B110000483 | Tara Oceans TARA_B110000483 (sample SAMEA4398176) | marine metagenome | biome: Polar Biome; feature: [SRF] surface water layer (ENVO:00010504); material: water (ENVO:00002006), including particulate matter (ENVO:01000060) such as... | depth 5 m
GCATAGGTATCGGAGGGCTAAGCCTACGAACCTAGAGCCCGCGAGGACAACGCATTTACTGGCAAATTTGATTCAACCCCGCCGGAATCAGTAGCCCCCCCCCTGCCCCATCAGCAGGTGAAGGGTTCAGCAAACAAGGTGTTCGAATGTCGCAGCGCAGCAGTCCACGTTCGTAGAGTCACTTCCCCCGCTCGGACCTGTTGATTCTTCGCTGCAACTCCGCGCCACCCCTACCCCACTCCATGATTAACCTCCGTCTCCGCATTCGCCTTGGCCTTCTCATGCTAGCGAATCTCTCGTTAGCGGCAGCGAAACCCAACATCCTCTTCATCGCCATCGATGATCTGCGGCCGGAAATCGGCAGCTACGGGTCCGACCTGGCGGTGACACCCCACCTCGATGCATTCGCGGATAACGGTCTGCAATTTAGCCGCGCCTACTGCCAGGAGGCGATTTGCAGTCCGTCTCGCGCGAGCCTCATGACCGGTGCTCGCCCCGATACGATCAACGTCATTGAAAACTACACTTATTTCCGCGACGCCAATCCCGACATCGTCACCCTGCCCCAACACCTGATCACAAAAGGCTACGAAACCGTCCACGCCGGCAAAATTTACCACGGCAAGTTCAACGACCTCGAGCTGTCTTGGAGCCGTCAACCCGCCCACGACAAACTCGCCCTCAAAGGCCCCACCGCAAAGGGCGGCTACGCGCTCCCCGAAAACCGCGCTATCGCCGCCGCCAACAAGGCCTACGCTGCCGCGAACTACGCACCCGAAGCCCGCGGCGGGCTCGGCAATGGCCCGGCCTACGAAAACGCCGTCCCCGACAACGCATACATCGACGGCTTCAATACCGACCTCGCGATCGCCACCCTGCACGATCTGGTCGAGACCGATCCCGACAAACCCTTCTTCCTCGGACTCGGCTTCAGCAGGCCCCACCTCAACTGGGTCGCCCCCAAGCGCTATTGGGACCTCTACGATCCCGAGAACGTCCCCCTCGCCACCCAAACTAAAGCACCCGAAAACGGCGCTGCGATGGGCCTGCATACGTCGTTCGAACTACGCACCCGCCACGGCATCTCCAAGGACGGCCCCATCGGCCCAGAACTCGCGACTACCCTCAAACACTCTTACCTCGCCTGCGTCAGTTACGTCGATGCCCAGATCGGTCGCATGATCGACGCTCTCGATGAAGCCGGACTCCGCGACAATACCATTATAATCATTTGGAGCGATCACGGTTGGCACCTCGGCGAGATGGGCATTTGGGGCAAAGCTACCAACTACGAGATCGGAACTCGCGTCGCTCTCATGATCGATACCCCCGATCTACCCGCCACCACCCGCGGCGCAACTTCGGACGCGCTCGTGGAGTTGATCGATATGTATCCTACGCTTTGTGAACTCGCTGGCGTCGCGCTCCCCGACCATCTGGAGGGAACAAGTTTTGTGCCGCTGCTCGCTGAGCCAAATCGCCCGTGGAAAAGCGCCGCCTTCAGTCAATTCCCCAACCCCGCTCTCCGCGAATGGGCCGCCAATCCGCTTTCCCAAGGCAGTCGCGAAACCTTCTTCGGCCCGCTCATCGAAAAGGTGGAGGCCCGCATCATCGCCCAACAAGGCGACAAGTGGGACCGCGACCTCTTTGAAAACCGCCTCATGGGTTACGCCATGCGCACCGATCGCTATCGTTTCGTAATTTGGAAAGACCACACCGACCCCACCGTCGACCCCGTCTTCTTCGAACTCTACGACCACGATAAAGACCCCACCGAAACCAAAAACATCGCCGACCAAAACCCCGGCATCGTGCAGCAACTTGTAGCCCAATTCAATACCGGCTGGCGCGGAAACTTACCCGTCTCGCCATAGCTTCCCTAAGGAAGCGACGGCGGACTCTAACTCTCCCCTCCTACTCGTTCTCGTTCTTGAAACATCTTCCCCCCTGTCTCCAGATTTATAGCCACAAAAGGCACAGAATCCACAAAACCAACCTGCACTATAATCCCCGTTTCAGTGCGTAGTCGGTAGACGAAGCCTTTCGTGTATTCCGTGGGCAAAAAACAATCCTGCCTCTTAGCGCCACCACCCTATCAACCTGTGCTTTTCCCCTCCCGCCTCCCTGCGCTACTACTCGTAACCTGCTACTGGTTACTTTCGATCGGCGGCGCCCACGCAAGCCGACCCAACATCATCGTCGTCCTCTGCGATGACCTCGGCTACTCCGACGTCGGCTTTAACGGCGCCACCGATATCCGCACCCCGGAGCTCGATCAGCTCGCTCAGAACGGCGTCGTCTTTCCGGCGGCCTACGTCGCCCATCCTTTCTGCGGCCCGAGTCGCATGAGCATGATGGCCGGACGCTACTCCCACAAATTTGGCGGGCCTTTCAACCTGCCCAACCCCGGACTCGGAATTGCCGAATACAACGCCAAGAGCATTCCCGAGAGCGAAACGCTCATGAGCACGACTTTGCAGCGAGCTGGTTACTTCACCGGTGCTGTCGGAAAATGGCATATGGGCATCAACCCTGAGTTTCATCCCAACGTCCGCGGCTTCGACGATTACTACGGTTTCCTCGGCGGGGGCCATCGCTACTTCCCGGAGCAATACCGGCCCGCCTATCAACGGATGCTCAAAACGGGCAATCTCCCCATCAACGAGTATTTTGTCCCGCTTCAGCACAACGGCGTCGAAGTCCGTGAAACCGGATACATCACCGACGCCCTGTCCCGCGAGGCCGCCCGCTTCGTGGACGAGGCCGCGACCAAGGATCAACCCTTCTTCCTCTACGTCGCCTACAACGCACCTCACTCCCCGCTCGAAGCCACCGAGGCAGACCTCGCGCTCTACGCCGATATCGAAGACAAAAAACGCCGCACCTACGCCGCCATGGTGCACGCCGTCGACCGTGGCGTCGGCCGACTCGTTACCGCGCTCAAACGCAACGATGCCTTCGACAACACGTTGATCGTTTTCCTCAGTGACAACGGCGGTAAACTTTCGCTCGGCGCAACCAACTATCCCCTGAGCATGGGCAAAGGCAGCGTCTCCGAAGGCGGTCACCGCGTCCCCATGTTTTTCCACTGGCCGCAACAGCTGAAGGGCGGCCAACCCTTTCCTCCCCCCGTCAGCTCACTCGACCTCTATCCGGCCTTCGCCTCCATTGGAGATGCGCCTGTGCCAGCAACCCAAGTGCTCGATGGCACCGACCTCTCTTCCGCCACTCCATGTCCGCCATAGTCCCGCCCCGCGGGACGACGGCGGATCCTTATTCTTTATCTTTATCTTTCTCCCCCCACCCTAACCTTCATGCCCCTGCCCCTCCCCGGTTCCTTTGGCTACTGCTGGCCGGTTTCGCCCTAGCCTCCATCACGTCGGCCAAATCGCCTCCGGCCCTCACTACCTTCATGGAGGATGGCGGCTGGTGTTGGTATCAGGATCCGCGCGCCATCATCAGTCAGGGCAAGTTGCTCGTCGGCGGCGTCAGCGGCCAAACCGGTGACGTAAAGGTCAGCGTCTACGATCTCGTCGCCGAAAAAGACCTCGGCACCGTCGTGCTGCACCCACGCTTCCAAGTCGATGATCACGACGTGCCGGCGTTCTACACCCATCCCAACGGCAGTATGCTCGCGGTCTACGCCAAACACTCAAACGAACGGATTCACTACTACCGAATTTCTGAACCTGATGATTATATGCAATGGGGCGAAGAGCAGCAATTCGTGCATGACTACGACGCCAAACAGGGCGTCACCTACATGAACCTCTACCACCTCAAAAACGAGGGGTTGCTCTACAACTTTTTCCGCGACGGCCCGACCTTTAATCCGAGTTTCATCACCTCCGCCGACCACGGCAAAACCTGGGGCAATCGCACCCACTTTATTTCCGATGAAGTAGATGGCACGCACCGCCCTTACGCCCGCTACCTGCAACGCGATGCCAACACCGTAGGCATCACCTTCACCGACGCTCATCCCCGCAATTTCGGCAACAGTCTCTACGACGCCGATTTTCGCGATGGCGCCTTCTACCGCGTCGATGGCAGCAAAATCAAAGACCTCGCCGACGGTCCGCTGACCACCTCCGAAGCCGAACGTGTTTTCCAAGGCAGCGGTATCGTCACCAACGCCACGATCGACCAAAGCGCGCCACTCAGTGCCTGGACGAGTAGTGCCGCCTCCGATGCCATGGGCAATCCGCACATCGGCTACACCCTCTACCTCGACGACGACGACGACCGCTACCGCCTCGCCTCTTGGGATGATTCGCAGTGGCACGACCGCGAAATCGCGATGGGCGGCAAATGCCTCTACCCGCGTGAAAGCAGCTACACCGGTTTGGTCACCATTGATCCCGTCGATCCGCGCCGCATCTATATCTCCACCGATGTGCATCCCACCACCGGGCAAGACTCCGGCGGCACCCACGAAATCTACACGGCGCAGGTTGAGCTCGACGACGACATCGCCACCATTGAGTGGCAGCCCCTCACCACGAATTCACCCGACCGCAACATCCGCCCCATCGTAGCGATCGGCGACGGTTACCGCGCCGTCCTGTGGTTAAGCGGCCCTTGGCGCACCTACACCGACTACGAAAGCAACGTAGTAGGCTTCATCGAAAAACTTTAGCCCATACTCCCAAACAAGAACGCCTCTCCTCTCTTACTCGTTCTTCGTTCTCTTTCCCCTTTCCTTGTCCGCCGTAATCCCGCTCTACGGGACGAAGGACTCCTGCCAGCTACTGAAACGCTTCAGTGCGTAGATGTTCGACGAACCCGGACGGAGTCCCCATAGTCTAAAAATCCTCATGTCTCGCCAAAGCATTGGTGACGATTGATGCCCCTTAGAATTCCAAAATCGTAACTCGTAAATTTTCATGAAACTCCGCCCCCTCAAACTCCAATCCGTGGTTCTCCTCGGCCTCTTCCTTTTCTGCGCTAGCAGTCTTTCCGCGCACCTCACATTCGACGACGTGAACACCAAATACGCTGCGAACCTCGCGCTGTGGTGGGGCAAAGGAAAACCCGTCATCGACAAAGTCGAAAAGGCTCACGCCCTCGGTTTCGAGGCCATTGAATTCTGGGCTCACGGCAAAGAGGACATCGATGGCATCGCCGCAAAATGCCAAGAGCTCGGGATCAAAGTCGCGCAATTCACCGCCTGGGGAAAACCTCTCGGATCCGGCAAGAACATCGATGAATTTGAAGCTGGTATCAAAGAAGCGATCACTGTCGCGCACAAACTCGGCGCCCCGATGATGACCGTGACCGGCCACCGCTGGGTCGAAGGTTACACCCTCGAAGAACAACTCGCCAACTACACCAAAGCGATGAAGCGCGTGGCTCCCCTCTGTGAAGCCGCGAACGTCATGATCATCGTCGAGCCGTTTAACCCGGTGAACCACGGGAGGAACACGCTCAACGGCAGCCAGGCCGCCGTAAAGATCTGCCGCGAAGTCGACTCCCCCATGATCAAGATCAACTGGGATTTTTATCACATGCAGCTCAGCGAAGGTGCCCTCATCCACTACCTCCGCGAAGGTTACGATCAGGTCGGGTATCTCCAGCTCGCCGACACCCCCGGCCGCTTCCAACCCGGCACCGGTGAACTCAACTACGTCGCCATCTTAAAAGCAGCCCACGAACTTGGTTACCGCGGCTACGTCGGAGTTGAATGCAAACCCCAAGGCCCCGAAGCCGAAGCCCTGCAGCAGCTGCTGGAGAACTCTTACTAAATCTAGCGAGCGAAAGTCATTGAGGGAGATTTCTCGAAGTTCTCAGCACCGAACTTCCCGAACTCAACAAACCTCATGACAAATCGAACCTTCCCGAACACACTATCGAAATCTGTTCGCGGGCTTGGTTTCATCGTTGCTTTAGTCTCGTGGTGCTTGAGCACTTCTGCGGAAACTCATGCACCGCCCTCACCTGAAAACGCTCTGATCAAACTGAGTCGCACCAGATGCTACGGCTCGTGCCCTTCTTACTCCGTTGAAGTAAACGCGGCTGGTGAAGTAAAGTTCCACGGTTTTCATTTTGTTAAATCCGAAGGACTACATATTAGAAACATTCCTCCTGAAAAAGTTTCAGCACTGGTAAACGAAATCGTTAGCGCGGGGTTTATGGATCTAACCCAGAAAGAAGTCGATGAATGTCCGGATAGCTGGACCAATAGCCCTACAGCTCAACTGCAAGTGAAGTTCAACGGAAACGAAAATACCATTAAACACTACCACGGATGCAGGGGAAAGGATCTCTACCAGACCCTGATTGATCTAGAATCAAGGGTAGACGAAGTGCTCGAGACCGAAATTTGGATCAAGGGCCCGCCCTTCGTTAAGGGTCAGTAATTCGAGGACGATTCCAAATCTTGACGTGGTCTATTTGTGCAACATTATTGTGCGTCATGAAGACGGTCACCATTCGCGAGGCTCAACACAATCTCAGTAAGATTTTGCTTGAAGTAGAAGCGGGTCAAACCGTGCAAATCACCAGGAGAAAAGTGCCTCTTGCCCGGCTGATTCCAGAACCCTCCCGCGCCAACGATCAAGCGGGGATAGATTGGTCAGACCACGAGCCAAGCGTTGTTCCACATGGTAAAACGACGGGCACGGACGAGATTCTTAACGATCTCCGCGGCGAAAGATGACTCCACTCTATTTGGACACGGGACTGGTCCTCAAACTGGTAATAAGCGAACCCCTCAGCCCTGTTGTGCGTGACTACATCGCAAAGCAGCGTTCACCCATTTGGTTTCAGACCCTCGTCAACCTGGAAGTAGAAAACGCTTTGCAAGCTCTTCGATTCCGGCGGCAGTTGACTGCTGTGCAACTCGCCAAGGCTCGCAACCAAATCGAGCAAATGAAGGACGACGGAAAACTCGTGGCACCTGTCCTTTCAATGGATGCCATGGCAGAGGAGATGCTGCGCCTGACCCCGAGCATCACCTCCCGCACGGGTTGCCGCACCCTCGACCTCCTTCACATCGCGGCAGCTCGGCTGCTGCCCTCCCCGAAGTTCGTATCCACTGACAAGCGCCAACTCGCGGCGGCAAAACTAGCCGGACTCACCACGGTGGATCTTACTCCCCGTTGATCCGTTTTAGTTTTTTCCCATTCCCTTTAGTTGTGTAACCGGAGGGCTCCATTGGCTTACGTTCTGAATTGAGAGGGCTGGACCCACGGGATTGTCCGCCGCACCGGGGGCTGGCGAAAAAGGAATCATTTACAACGTGATGGGAAAACGGGATGCGCCGACCGCGCTTTCCGCGCGGTATCACAGTGGAGACGACGCATATTTTACCGAACCCGTTAATGAGACCTACATCGTGTCGCTACTGGATTCAACTGATCGAAAGGATCAAACCCGAATGCCGTGATAGGGTGAAAGGGAAAGCATTGACTGGATTGGAGCTTTCGGAATTTCCTTCCATGAATAATTCGGAAAACACCGAAATGTGGTCACTGACCACAATCACTCTCGTTTGAACCTCTATTGCACCCTGGGCTCTAGTTGCCCACTTCCGACACTCCGCCCTTAAGGGACGTCTGGTCGTGGCGTTTCCGCAACTCTTTCGGCCACCGACTCTGAGGCTTGCTGTTGATCAACAGGTTTTCTTTTTCACTCAAGGGGAGGTTCGCGTCTTGGAAAGCGCCCCGAGTTATCGACTGGTTCCACCGCATAGTTGCCTCGTCGCTCGCTTTCTTGTCGAGCTTCTGGTTCGAGATCATAGAATTTTCCGGTAAGTTAGTCATAAATGAAAGCCTTCTGTTTCGGATTACCAATGCGACTGCTTTCTTTCACGACTGTTAACCCCAACCGGAGCCGTTGCAAGACGGTTCCTCCATCTCTATTGTTCGAGGAAGACTACTATGAGATTGACGGGGGAATCAGGAGCCGCGCGGGAATTCGTTGTGCCATGATCTCGGATACCTTAATCTATCGCCATGGAAGCTGCCCCCTCCCGTTCGCTGCCCCTTTTCCTTCTACTCGCAAGCTGGTGCTTCTACTCGTCGGCAATTGCGCAACCAACCGAATCCCCATCAAACGACCGCTTCGCCCGGATCGTTTTGTTTGTACCTGACGACGCCGAGATACCTGCAAGCCCCGCGTCAATTCGCCCCCGGCACCAAGATGGAATTTCAGGGCTTACTGGTCGAAGACGACCGTGCCGCATTGATCGCATTTCTGGAAAGCCTCCAGCGTTGAGCTACCGCGCCCAACGGAAGAAGACCAAGAACAGGGCTTCTCTCACCGAGGATTTACCCTAGGCTCTTTCTCCAATGGTTCGACTATTGTTGGGATTTTCATTTTTTGGCGTCATCCTCGCTTGCGAAGGAGCGCCGCCCAACATCGTCCTCTACATCGCCGATGATCATGGGCGTAACGATTCGTCCGTCTATAACCCCATGGGTGATGCGATCACCCCGCAGATGGCAAAGCTCGCGGCAGCGGGCTTGACCTTTAACCAGGCGTTCGTCGCGTCACCGGCCTGCGGTCCCAGCCGATCGGCCCTGCTGTCTGGAATGATGCCCATTCGTAATGGCGCCGAACACAATCACGAGAAGCCCCGGCTCGAGACCCAAACCATGATCCGGCATCTGAAGGAGGCAGGCTACGAGGTCGCGGCCTTCGGCAAGGTGCACCACAACAAATGGATCGAATTGGTCGGCGCTGATGACGTGGATCCGACCCGCAAAGATCTCGAGAAATCCGTGCAAGCGTATCTCGACGCGCGCACGGACAATCGTCCTCTGCTGCTCATCGTCGGCGACGTGCGGACCCACGCGCCTTGGCACAAACACGATACCTACGACGGGACCGAACTCACCGTCCCCTCCCATTGGGTCGACACCCCCGATACCCGACAGACCTGGGAAAACTATCTTGGCGAGGTCACGGAAGTCGACACCACCATCGGTAACATCGATACCATCGCCCGCGCTCATTTCAAATCCGACGACTTCCTTTCGATCTACACCTCCGACCACGGCCACGCCCTACCCTTCGGTAAATGGAATCTCTACGACTGGGGCACCCAGGTCGCGTTCATCGCCCGCTGGCCCGGGAAAATTCCAGCGAATGCCCGCACGGATGCGATGATCAGTTGGATCGATATTTTCCCAACCCTGCTCGACCTCGCGGATGCTGACGTTCCTGCCGACATCGATGGCCGCTCCTTCGTCTCGGTTCTCCGCGGCGAAACCGATCAACATCGCGAGCTCATCTTCACCACTCACTCCGGGGACGGAAAGATGAACATCTACCCCATCCGCGCCGTGCGGGACCAACGGTTCAAATACATCCGCAATATCCGGTTCGATGGCTACCACACCACGCACACCGATATTCAACGTCGGCCCGGCCACGGCGCATTTTTTGACGAGTGGGAAGCCGCCGCCGTTACCGATCCTCACGCCCGGGCGGTTCTCCAAAAATACCACCGCCGTCCCGCCGTTGAATTCTACGACATCGGCAAAGATCCCGGTGAAACCACCAACCTCGCGACCGATCCCGCTTACGCCGCCGACCTGGCCCGCATGGCCCAACATCTCGAAACTTGGATGGCCAACCACGGCGACAACGGGCGCATGCAACACCAACCCTACCTGCTCTCCGAGCCCTACCCCGAGCCGGTCGCGGCGAAATAACCCGGTTTAAGTCGCGGCTTAGGGGGCACTTTCGAAAACCGGCAGGCGGGAACGCATTTCCGCCAATACCCTTTGGTGTCCCGGATCGTTCGCCAAATTACGGTGCTCTTCCGGGTCTTCCTTGAGGTGGTAGAGCTCTTCGCCGTCTGGCCATAAGGCATATCGCCATTCTTGGGTGCGGATCGCTTTGCCCAGTTGGTCTCGGCGAGTGACGACGGTATACGTCGCCGCCTTTCCCGCGACCTGAGTATCGGCTAGATTGGTGACCAGTGAACGGCCTTGCAGATCGTCCGGAGCCTCGATGCCGCATAGCTCCGCCAAGTTGGGATAAAGGTCCACGAGCTCGGCCAAGGCGGCGGTCGTTTCGCCTGCGCGGGTCATGCCCGGCGCATGGATGATCATCGGCACCCGCGCACAGGTTTCGAAGAGTGTGACCTTGCCCCACATGAAGTGCTCACCAGGCTGATAACCATGATCGGAAATGAGCACGACGATGGTGTCGTCCCAAAGATCATTTCGCTCGAGGCTGTCGAAGATGCGTCCGATCTGGGCATCAACAAATGAGATGCAGGCGTGGTAGGCCTGCATGTATTCACGGCGTAGCGCGTCATTCTCCTGACCCAGCTCAAACCCGAAGGCGGAACACCTCTTCACCATTGCCGTTTTTGGTGCCT
>TARA_B110000483_G_scaffold182711_1_pt1 | contig 10329 bp, 8 predicted proteins | sample TARA_B110000483 | Tara Oceans TARA_B110000483 (sample SAMEA4398176) | marine metagenome | biome: Polar Biome; feature: [SRF] surface water layer (ENVO:00010504); material: water (ENVO:00002006), including particulate matter (ENVO:01000060) such as... | depth 5 m
TAAGACTCTTAGACCACAAATGGTTACAAAAAAAATGAATCCAAAATATCATGAGTTAATTTCAGAATTTTATACAATAACTGGAGTTGGTGGCTTAATGAACACGTCATTTAATCTTCATGGTTTTCCAATTGTTAATAAACCTGACGATGCATATGAAGTATTTAAACAATCAGGAATCGATATTCTAGCCTTTGATGGACACTTAATTTCAAAAGAAGTGTTAGACTAGAAAAATTGATATAATTCAATGATAAATACGTACATATACCTATACGATTATTAAATTTTATTGTGAAATTATGTAAAGTATGTTTTAAACTAAAATTATGAATCAGTACTCAAAACTATCAAAAAATTTCAATAAATCCGATCTATCTGTTGAAAAAAAATTAGAGAACTTTCCTAATCATGTACATAGGCGTGATGTGGCAATGTTTTTAAATAGATATGAAATATTTAAAGAAATTCTTCCAATACATGGCTCGATTATTGAGTGTGGAGTAAATCTTGGTGCTGGACTATTTAGTTGGCTTCATTTTTCTAGTATCTTGGAACCTTATAACGCTTCAAGGTTTATTATAGGTTTTGATACTTTTAGTGGATTTAAATCATTAGACAAAAAAAAAGATAAACATGGTATCTACACTGATAAAAAAAATTTTAAAGAATTTACCAAGAGGCAATCAATAAAAGAGATACAAGACTCAATTGAAATTCAGAATAATACAAGACCATTAAATGATTTAGAGAAGGTATCATTAGTAAAAGGTGATGCAACAAAAACAATACCTGAGTTTATAAAAAAAAATCCTCACACAGTAGTCTCATTAATGCATCTAGATTTTGATATTTATAAGCCTTCAAAAGTAGCGATTGAAAAATTTCTTCCAAGAATGCCAAAAGGATCAGTTATTGCACTTGATGGTACAAACTGTCCAGAAGGACCTGGAGAAGCAATAGCACTTCTTGAATGTCTTGACATCAATAAGGTACAAATCAAAAGAAATTCATTTGACTCATTTCTTTGTTATCTTTTAATTGAATAGTAATTACCAATGAAAGTGGTAGGAATAATTCAGGCAAGAATGGATTCAAGCCGTTTTCCTGAAAAAATGATGGCTTCATTAGGTGATTTATCAATAATTGAGTGGGTAATTTTAAGAGTAAAGAAAGCAAAATTCCTGGATAATATAGTTTTAGCAACAAGCAATGAGAAACAAGATGATTACTTAATCAATGTAGCAAATAAATATGAAATACAAAATTATAGAGGCAGTAAATTAAATGTCTTAAATAGAGTAGTGGAAGCTGCTACACAATATAAAGCAGATCATGTTGTAAGAATTTGCGCTGATAACCCATTTATTTGCTTTGATGAGATAGATGATTTAATAGAATATTATAAGACATCAGAATGTGATTTAGCTTTTAATCATAGCCCGCTATTTAATTCTAATTTCGCAGATGGATTTGGAGCTGAGATACTCTCATCTAAAACCCTATACGAGATATCCAAAGAAATTGTTTTAAGTTCTCACAAAGAGCATGTAACAAAATATCTTTATGATAATAATAAAAAGTTTAATATTTGCTCACCACCTTGTCCTAGTGAGCTATCCTTCCCACATTTTAAGTTTGATATTGACAAAATTAATGATCTAAAAAAACTGAATCATTTTCTAAATACTTATAAAATTAAGATTGATACTTCAGCAAAAGACATTTTAAAATCTTATGCAAAACATTATTTAGAAATATAATTATAACTAATCTTGGTTGATAAATGAAAAAAACAAAGAAAATTTTTTTTTTTGCAGCATCTAATATAAAAAAATATTGGAGTAAGGATCATCCTATCATATTTTCAGGTGATTGGTGTTTTGATTATAAAGATGATCTAATTAGATTTAAATCTAAAGTTATTCCATATCAGTGGAGTAGCTCGCAAAAAGTGATTAAAGCACAAGTTTATTGTGAAAAAATATTTGAAGAAGTTTTAAAAAAAATAACGAATGACCTTAATAAATTTCATAATCAAAATCACAATACAAAATACTATAGAATTCTATTAGGAAATTGGTTAATTCATTACATTCATCAATGCTACGATAAGTATATCTGCATTATAGAGGCATGCAAAGATAAAGATATATTTACATTTTATATTAATGAAGTGGAGGAAAATATTCCATATGATTTTAATGAATTTATAACATCAAGTGAAAAATCTGAATATCAAATTAGGCTTTTCTCTGAGTTATTTGATGAGATGAATCTAGAAAGAAGAAAAGGTCCCAGAATAAAATTAGAAATAAATAATTATAAAATAATAAAGTATTTATCTTTTTACACATTGAAGAATTTTATTTCTAATATAACGAACAATATTTTCTATGTTATTCTTTTATCTTTTAATTATTTTAATAAAACTAAGATTATTGTAATCAATCCATATTTCAAGTTTAGATCATGGAGAAATAAAATACTTTTGTTTATAAGATCAAGAGGTAAAATATTTTTTTTCAAACCTGTTTTAAAAAATAATTTTTCTAATACAGATATTAAATATGAGTTTAGAAATTCAAAAAAAGAAAAGCCTAATACGTTTAATAATATTGCTTACAATCTAGTGAAAAGAAATATTCCAAAAGTTTATTTAGAACATCACCAGGAATATTGCAAACATGTAAATCAATTTTATAACTTTAATGATAGTATTTCATGGCTAACATTCCAGTGGAGTAGCAATACAGTTTTTCATTATATTGCAGCTTTAAAACATAATAAGTCAAAAATTTTTTTAGCTCAACATGGAGTAGGTTATGGAATAGACAAAATCCACTCATTGGAGAAAATTGAAAGATCTGTTTCAGAAAAATATTTCACTTATGGCTGGAATGAAGGCACTAAAACTATTCCTTTAGCTCTTCCACATATAAAACTTCGCAGCACTATAAAAAGAGATAAAAAAATAATACTCTTTGTTTCTACAACGCGTCCAATGCATTTAGTAAGATTCCACAACGGATCAAATTCAAGCCAAAATTTAATAGACAATGTTGAGTACCCAATAATTTTTTTCCAAAACTGCAAATATAAAAACCAAATATATGGAAGATTTCATGCAACCGATTCCGATAGATGGAATAACTATCAGAGAATAATAAAAAAATTTCCTAATTTAAAAAAAAATCAAGATGAAACATTTTATGAATCTTTAAAGAGAGTTGAAATGATTATCTCAGATCATTTAGGAACAACATTTCTTGAATGTTTGCAAGCAAATATTCCAATTATTATTTTTCTTAATAAGAAATCTTACATCTTCAGAGAAACTGATAATAAACTAATTCAAGAACTAGTTAAAAATAAAATTATTTTCTTTAATCCAAAGGAAGCAGCTTTATTTGTTAACAGAAAATACGAAAATATAGATACCTGGTGGAATTCAAATGAAATACAATCTGTAAGAAAAAAGCTATTAATTAAGCATTTTAATTCTCCAAAAAACTGGATTGAAAAATGGTGTGAAATATTATTATAAATTTTTTTTCAACAAAAAATAAAATAGTTGACAGATGCATATTTTTTTTTTATTGTTTTTTATAAATTTAGTATCTTTTTTATCTTGTAAATAATCACTGAAAAGCTTTACTATATAAAAAAATATATATATATGGGTAACGCTCCGATCTACATTACATTATTGCTTGCTTTAATTTCAGGCTTATCCATTAGAATTGCACTATCATTTGCAAAGCAAAACTGGGTAAGAACCTATCATCATACAATGAGCTATTTATTGCTGCCATTAATTACTATGGTTATAACTAAAATTATTTCAGGCAATATTGCACTTTCTCTTGGAATGATTGGTGCACTTTCAATCGTAAGATTCAGAAATCCAGTTAAAAGTCCTTTTGAATTAGTTATATTTTTTGCTTTGATAACAATTGGTATTGCGATGGCTGTAGATATAAGATGGGGAATACTCCTAACAGCCATTATTGTAGCCGTGATTGTTATGGGTGCTTTGTTGGAACAGTTGATGCTTAGATACAAAATTAATATTTTTGCTTTTTCTTTTGATGAAAGCCACGCAATTAATATTATAGAAGTATCTTCAAATGAAAAAATTGATGTACTTGAAGATAGCAATATTTTAATTCAGAAATTAATACTTAATGTCCCTTCAAAAGAATATCATTATAAATTAGCAAGTCGAAATAAGGAAGAAGTTATAAGTTTAGAAAAGACTCTTAGAGAGAATAATAAAGTTCATTCTCTTGATGTAAGATACAATTAGTAATTTTGTGAAAAATATATTTTTTTTAAAGAAAATAATAATATCGACAGTAATTTATTTTTTTTTGTTTTCAAGTATCCTTATAGGTGAAAATTTATCAACTGTACCAATTTTTTTAAAAGACGATATTTTTTCAGACAAAGCCTATTGTGAAAATAATAGCCAAATGGCTGGGTATAGTGAATTTATTCCAGTAAAATCTATATCAATAGAATTTTTTAAAAATAGAAAATGGATTAGTAATTTACTTGATACAATTGTTTCTTCAAAACAAATAAATTATTCTAGCTTAATAGATAAAAAATTTAAAAAAAAATTTACATCCAATCTAACTGTTGAATTTCAGAATGGAATAATATGTGATTTCACTGCCAGAATAAGAATCCATGGAGATCTTGATGATCACATTATGTTTGAACATAATAGTGTTACAAGCAGTATGGATGTAGTTTTGCAGGATGGAAGTATCAATTCAATCGTTGGTTTTAAACTGTTTTTACCATCAACAAGAGAGAATGATAACGAAATTTTTGCAACAACTTTATTTTCTAATTTAGGATTTTTATCACCAAAAACATTTTATGTACCAGTAAAAATTAATGGCTCTGATAAAAAATTTATTTTTCAAGAAAAGATTCAAAAAGAAATGCTAGAGTCAAATCAGTTACGCGAATCTGCAATATTTGAGGGTGATGAAAGATGGTCATTTTTAGGATGGGATAGTTTTGAAAGACTTGATCCTCATCCATCATTAATGGAATTAATTAGAATGAGTAATGCTAAATGGTCAACAAAAAGCAGTTCACATCAAAACATCTCTATTGAAGGAATGAAAATAATTAATCAAATATATTTAAGACATGTCAATTCTCAAATTATTTCTCGTAATTTAGATATAGTTGATTTCGAATATAATTTAGTTCCAAATTTTCACAATAATATTAGAGAGATGCACGAGGCGTTTGAAACATTGCAATTTGCCTTATCTGCAGAACATGGATTATCTTCAGATGAGTCTAGATATTATTATGATGCATTCTATAAAGATTTTATCCCAATCTATTATGATGGCGAAGTAAGAATATTAAATAGTCCAGAAACTCCAATTACTGTAATATCTCAAAATTCTAAAAAAGGTATTTTGTTAAGTTTAAAAATTATTGATGAAATAAATCATAAAAAATTTCATAAAGACTTAGTTAGCAATGGAGTCAATTTATCAATTGATCAGGTAAATGCCTTAATAATGAAAATTAGAGATAGAATTTTGTCATTAAATAATAAATCTACTATTAATATTCTTGATTATGACCCAAGTGTTAATAAAAAGTTATTCTACGAAAATTTTAAATCAAATATAAAAATAGTCTTTGATAATAACAAAATAATATCTCAATCTATTTCTAAAGAAAGTAAAATTAGAAGATTAGATTTACTAGTTTGTAATCATGACTTAACTGATTGCACAAATACAAGTTTTGACAAAAATCAAGTAAGACAATTATTAGCTCAAGAATACGTAGACGAAAATGATAATAATTATATTTATATAGGAATAAGTTTAAACGATTATAAAAATGGTTTTAATAAAAATAATATAAAAAATGACTTTTGTCTTAATGAATTATGTAAATGGAAAAGTGTAAATTTTGATAATTCAACAATTATTAGGGTTAATCAGGATATAACTTATAGTATAAATGATAAATCTAAAATTATTGAGATTCATCAATTATCACATAAAGGTAAGGTTGTTTTTTATTCAGGAAGAATTTCAGATTGGACAATAAATTTCAAGGGCTTTCAATCTTTCAATAGAATTGAGAATTTTAAATTAGACAGTAATGGCTTAACAGGATGTATTACATTTGTTGATATTAATATAGAGAATGTTTTAATAAATACAAAATTTGCTCCTTGCGAAGACTCTATAAATTTTATAAGAGCTAATGGTAAAAATATTTCAATAAATATTAATGAAAGTAAAAGTGACGCTTTAGATGCAGATTTTTCAACATTAGAGTTTAATACAATTGATATTATTAAGAGTGACAATGATTGCCTCGATTTCTCTGGAGGAAAATATAAAATTGAACTAGTAAGATTAAATTTTTGTGGAGATAAAGCCATATCTGTTGGAGAAAGTTCAGTTGTTGAATTAAAAGATGGGGTAATAAAAAATTCAAAAGTTGGAATAGCAACAAAAGACTCTTCTTCAATATTTATAAACAAATTAGATATTGAAAATGTAGATTTATGTTTAGCAGCATATAGAAAAAAACAAGAATTTATTGGTGCATTAATTGATATTAATCATTATAGATGTAATAATTATATTGATAACTCATACATATCAATAGACTCAAAATTGAGAGTTAAAAATGAGCTTTAGAAAAGAGGAAAAGCTATCGCTTAATCCAAGAAAATATAAAGAATTTTTATCATTAATCTCAGATAAAAACGGAAGTACTCTCTTTCCAGATAGAGTTGTCTCTTCTACTTATTTTGACAATGAGTCTTTTCAGATGTATCATGATTCAAATGAAGGTGTAGTCCCAAGGAAGAAAATAAGAGTAAGAAGTTATAATTTAGATCAACATAGTCAAAGTAATTCAAAATTAGAAATAAAAATCTCATCTGTTGAAAATAGATTTAAGACTGTGAGCAATAAAGGTTTATCAAATAATATTTTTTTAAGAGGTTATTTGGATGCTAATTATGGCCTATGTTTTCCAAAAGTTAGAATTACTTATGAGCGATCATATTACTTGGTTAATGGGCTAAGATTAACCATAGATAAAAATATAAATTACAAAAAAGCAATTAAAGGTACTTCTTCAAGTATTATTGTAAAAGATGATCTAATAATTGTTGAAGTTAAAACTGATGTCAGTACTTCAGATCATAAGATTTTTATGAATTTTCCGCTTGAAAAAATTAGATTTTCTAAATACTCTCGGGCCATAGAATTTTTAAAAGTGGTCTGAAGTATTTTAACATTTGAATTATTATATTATAAGACTAAGTATATATATGGTTAAAACTTAATTAAATGCAATGATTTTTCAATTTATAACTAATGCTTGTGGAATTATACATGGAAACTCAGGAACGAGAATTATAACTGATCCATGGCTTAATGATGGAGTTATGGAAGGTAGTTGGTGTAATCATCCTCCAATAACATCGAGAACATTAGACTTTCATAATGTTGATTTAATATATCTAAGCCATCTTCATCCTGATCACTACGATAGTAGATTTTTTGACTTTCCAAAATCTACCCCAATTGTGACTCTAGATCATGGTAATAATTATCTAAAAAAAATTCTTATTAAAAATGGCTATACTAATTTAATTATGGTGAAAGATAATTGTTCCGTGCAGTTCAAAGAATTTAATATCACAATGTTTGCCCCATTTGTTAAGCATGGCTTTGAAGATTATGAAGAAAATCAAATTGCTTCTGAGATAGGAAATTTAATTGATAGCGCAATGCTAGTTCAAACTAATGAATTCTCTATTATGAACTTTAATGATAACAAACCAGATGAGAAAGCATGCAGTCAATTAAAAAAGAAGTATGGTCATATTGATCTTGCATTATTAAATTATAATGCGGCAAATTGTTACCCAGCTTGTTTTCAAAATTTATCCCATGATGAAAAGATCCTTGAAAAAAATAGAATATTGATTCGGAATTATGATCATATGATTGATTTGATAAATGAACTAAATCCTAAAACGGTTTTTCCATTTGCAGGATCTTATATACTTGGTGGTACAGAGTATGAAAAAAATAAATATTTAGCTGTTGATTCTGCCGAGGAATGTAAGAATTATATTGCCAATCAAGTAGAGTCTTCAGTAATTAATTTAAGTGAAAATAATAGATTTGATTTAAAAAATGATAAAGTCTTAGATAGATTTATTGAATTTAGTTTAAAGCAAACAGAAGAATTAATTGAAAATAAATTGAAATATATAACCTATCCTCACGAGAATGACAAATATCCAGATATTCATCTTTTAATTGAAGATACTAAGAAAGCTTCGATCAAAATGAATAATAAGATGACTAAATTTGGCTTTAAATGTAATACAAATGTTAATATTTTAATTGATAATAAAAGTATTGAAGTCTTTAAACCTATAAATGAAAGTGAGTTGTCATTGGAATGTTCTATGGATCCACGCTTACTAAGAAGAATTCTTAACAGAGAGGCAAATTGGAATAACGCTGAAATAGGCGCTCATATTAATTTTGTTAGAAATCCAAATACAAATGAGCCAGATATTCATACTGCTTTGCAGTTTCTACATTTATAGAATTTGCTTTCATTAAGTAAATAAATCAATATATTTATTTAAGTTATTATTAGAATTTTCTAGGTAATTAAGTTAATAAACCTTTGATATGTCAAAATTAAAAAAAATATCTGTAATAATACCTGTTTACAATCAAGAAAGGTATATTGCTAGGTGCCTTCATTCAATTTTGTCTCAATCGTTTCATGAAGATCTTTATGAAGTAATTGTTATTAACGATGCAAGTACAGATAATACCTCTTTTGTTTTAGAGCAATTTTCTAAAAATATTACAGTCATAAAAAATAATATAAATATTGGGTTACCTGGTAGCTTAAACATTGGAATTAAAAATTCAAATTCACAATATATTGTTAGAATAGATAGTGATGACTACGTCAATAGTAAGTTTTTAGAAATTTTATACATGTTTACAAATTATAATTCTCATGTAAATGCGTATGCTTGTGACTATCATTTAATAGATGAAAATGAAGAAATAATTGAAACTGTCAATTGTATGGAAAAACCAATCGGATGTGGAATTATTTTTCGTAGACAAGATCTGATTAAAATAGGTATGTATGATGAACAATTTTTATTAAATGAAGATAAAGATTTGAGATCTAGATTTGAAAATGAATTTGTAATAAATAGAGTAGAATTGCCTCTTTATAGATATCGTAAACATGAAAATAACATGACAAATAATAAAAAAGTGATGAATTATTATGATAAAAAACTGAAAGAAAAATGATGATAGTAAAACCAAATTTTTTCAAAAACGTTATTACTTCCCCTCCTTTTATTATAGCTGAAATTGGTGTGAATCATGAAAATTCTTTTGAAACAGCTATTAAGATTATTGATTTAGCCAAAGAAGGTGGAGCTGATGCAGTTAAATTTCAAAGTTATAAAGCCGACCTACTCGCATCAAAAGATTCACCTGCATATTGGGATACCAGTAAGGAAAAAACATTAAATCAAAATGAATTATTTAAGAAATATGATAGCTTCAATGAAAATGATTATAAAAAACTGGCTGAATATTGTAATAAAATTGATATTCAATTTCTCTCTACACCATTTGATATTTATTCTGTGACATATTTAGAGTCAATTGTTCCATTTTTCAAAATAGCCTCTGCTGACATAAATAATTTTCAATTATTAGAGAGAATTTCAAAAACCAATAAGCCAATTATATTATCTACTGGGGCATCTAATTTAGAAGAAATTGATGAAGCTATATCAGTACTAGAAAAAATAGAAAAAAAAGATATTTGCTTGATGCATTGTATTTTAAATTATCCTACTGAAAATAAAAATGCGAATCTTTCTATGATTAAAAGCCTTAAAAAAAAGTTTCCTGATATGGCAGTGGGTTATTCAGATCATACCTTGCCTGATAAAAGTATGCGCTCTATGACTTTAGCCTATTTATTAGGGGCTACTATTATAGAAAAACATTTTACACATGATAAAAGTCTTCCTGGTAATGATCATTACCATGCTATGGATTGTAATGATCTAAAAAAGTTTAGATTAGAAATTATTAAAATTAAGGAATTGATAGGCATCGAAACTGAAAAAAAACCAATAGAAGGCGAGCATTTATCTAGACTCAATGCAAGAAGAAGTATTGTTACCAATAAAACTTTACTAAAAGGTCATGTAATTACAAAATCTGATATAATCTGTAAACGGCCTGG
>TARA_B110000483_G_scaffold234438_1_pt1 | contig 10327 bp, 12 predicted proteins | sample TARA_B110000483 | Tara Oceans TARA_B110000483 (sample SAMEA4398176) | marine metagenome | biome: Polar Biome; feature: [SRF] surface water layer (ENVO:00010504); material: water (ENVO:00002006), including particulate matter (ENVO:01000060) such as... | depth 5 m
TTCTTCTTGGTCACAATTGTCATTCAGTTGTCGTTGTGGTCTGGGTCATAATTACCACTATTAAATGGCAAATAAATGTGGTCACTACGTGCTCGGTGGAATGTGTAGAGTACGACGTCGATAAGACGGATGTTTGGCAACTACCCATCATTGGAAGGTTTTTAGACGGCGCGTGGACTTGATCACCCAGGCGTCGAAAGAATTCACAAAGATGTTGACGTTAGCCAAGCAGATGCTAGTATGTAGTTTTACCCGTTCTTCATAGAAAGGTATATTTAAAAAACAAATATCGGGAATAAGCAAAAACTCGGAAATCGCTTTTTTTTTGCGAAAATTGATTCGTTTATATATATATTGAATAATGAATATAATATATATACTTATGGGAACAAAATGGAAGTGTATAAACTGCGGCGAAACAAGAAATATTTCTATGATACCGAGCCGTTTGTCAGATTATTTATACCAGTGAAGATTTAAAATGGAACGCCTAAGGCGTTCTGAATTTTAATTCGTTACTGGTATCTGACCCTTGAAATATTCAAAATGTGCCATTTTAAATCTTCAAGGGTGTAAACGAATGGGAACAGGACATACATAGTGAAGATATATTGATATATAGACCCAAATATTCAGTAACACCAAGATTAACTGAATCCAGTGAAATTGGTAAATGTTATTGTTCATATAGATGTTTTACAAATCCTATCAAGCTTCGTTCTAAATTGTAAAAAAAATATTGTAATATAAAAAATGTATACCGAGCCGTTTGTCAGATTATTCCAATAATTCAAGGTCACTTAATCTCCAATATTCCGACATACCATTGGGTAATGGTCGTTGTATAATAAACGGTATTTTTTTTGCTTCGTATTCCTTGAGTGCGATTAGATAACTATCAATAATTGTTTCATCTAATTCTATAAACGGGTGAGCCCCTGCTTCGATTTGCTTGGCACGTTCGCCTAATATACGTGATTTTTCGTATCTAGTTACAAAGGGTAAAGTCTTATGTAATGAATCTACAATATAACCATCGTCATTACGCGCAACTGTACATGCTACATCAATTTCGTCGGCATTGTGAATTTTCAAATCATGATGATATGAATCTACAATATTTTGTTTCATTTTTCTGTCCATTTTTTGTAAATAATCATCGTCTTCGTCTTCATCGTCGCTAAAATCATCACCTCCGACAATCGTATTATGTATATTACCATTTTCATCATCATTGTCGCTAAAATCATCATCAAGTTCTTCCTTATCATCGTCAAGTTCTTCCTTATCATCATCGGCTGCTTCCTTATCATCGTTAAGCTCTTCCTTATCATCGTCTAATTCTTCGATATCGAAGTCTTCTTCCTTGAGTACTATAGATACATCATCGTTATCGTCTTCAGTATCAGAACCACCGGAACTAATATCATCAATGTCTTCTTTATCCATTATATTATAGTAAAGTATAAAAAAGATTTAAATACATTTAAAATAATCAATTTTTTACTAAAATCATTTTACGATGTCCAATAAAAATCGCATTCCGGACAAATATATATATATTTCAAATTATCATCGTCATATCGCATATATATAATTTCAGTATTTTCACTACTCTTCTCGGTATTTGTTTTACATGTTTCCCGTGGACACTTCATATTATATACACGTGGTAAAGTAGGGTCTAGTTTAGTATATTTATTAACTATATGATTAAACTGTTGTTGTTTTTTTTGGATTTGTGTATCTAATACACAAAGGGCCTCTTCGGTCAAACGCGTGTCTTCGAATCCGCAACTTCTACAATAATAATTTAATTGGTTACTATTTTCCTCATTTATCTTCATATAAAGCATATTATCGCATTGTTCACAAAATTTCATGAATATATATAACAAGTAGTTTTTAATATAATAAATGTTTATTTAATTAATTCAATCAATTTTTTATTATAACGCATAAAATTAATATAAAACAATGTAATGAAAAATACTAATGGATTATTATAATGTCTTGAATATATCAAAGGACGCTTCGCCCGAAGGAATCAAAAAAGCGTATCGCCAATTGTCAATGAAGTATCATCCAGACCGTAATCCCGACCCAAGCGCCGCCATCGAAATGGGCAAAATAAATGAAGCATATGAAACATTGGGCGATACAAATAAACGGCACATTTATGACATGGAAAGTAGTCTTTTACGCGGAGGTATGGGAGGTGGTCATATAGATATGAATAATATGATGCAGAATCTATTTAGTATGGGCAGTATGGGAGGATTCGGAAATATGTCGGGTAGTTTTGGAGTAAATATAGGCGAACCGGATATACACTTTTTCAATGGAACAAATTTGAACGAGATTTTCGACCAAATAAACAAACCACCTACACTGCGAAAACAAATATATATCACATTCGATGAATCGTATTTTGGTATATCAACTGATATCGAATTAGAAAAATGGTCGATTGTTAACAGACAAAAAATACATGAACTAGTTAAAATACGATTACATATACCTCCTGGAACACAAAATCACGAAACTATTACTTTAGAAAAACAGGGGCACATGGTGAATGACAATTCAATCGGCGACGTATGTATTACAATTGTAGTTAAAGAACACGAATATTTCCAACGCGAGAACAATGATTTAGTATATTATAAAACAATACCTTTGAAAGAGGCCCTATGTGGTTTCAAATTTGAGTTTCATCATTTAAATAATAAAACGTATTTATTGAATAATGAAAAAAATCACATGGTGATATATCCTGGATTTAGGAAAACCGTAAATGGTTTAGGATTCCAACGGAACGGTCAATATGGTTCTCTGATTATTGAATTCTCGGTCACTTTTCCAGAAAATATCAATGAAGAAAATATCGAAAAGTTAAAAAATATATTATAAAATTTAGTATTTAAAGTATAATTATAGTTTTTATTTATATGACCGAAAAAGAAGATTATAGACTTCCTGGCATGAATACACTTACGCATGCGACTAAATTAGCGGTAGTTGAAGACAAACCAATTATGATGGACTATTGGGTCAACTCATTGAAAAATGAGGTATTAATTGGGCTCAATGAGAAAAGTGAGAAATTATTGGTTAAGAGTGACGAGGAATATACTAGTACTATTATTAAAATTTTTAAGGTTGGTGAGGAATATATCATTATGACAGAGAACTCTATTTATTTGGTTGATAATAAAATTCAACTTCGTCGTATTAGTACATAAATTCAGATAATAAATATAATAAATAATTATTATCTTATATTGGTTAAACTTCTTCCAGTTCTTCGTCCGGTATATTTGAAAAATATCCCATGTGCTCACCATCCGGTAAGTATGCCATGTCTCTGTCACCATCATTATTTCGAATAACAAGTGAAATATCATCTTCTGCTTCACCTAGTTTCCAAATGTATACTGAAGTATTTGCGAACAAATCTCGACCAATTTGAATATGGCGCCTCACTGCGTCTCGTAATTGTCGGGGTACATTAATTCGCAGTCTATCGAAATTTACTTCTGTTCTTTGAGATGGAAGTAAAGGGGCTCGACAGTTTGGACAAGTATCGCCACCATGTCTTGAACGCATATGTGTGGCCATACAAGTGAAATGGAATTTATGTCTACATGGTAAAACGCAATAATTCTGTGATTTATCATAATCATCTAAACATATTGAACAAACATCGGTGGGGCTTTTGGATTTAGATGAGCTATCCGATTTACGCGAACCATTGGATGAAGACCTACGCAATGCTCCTTTGGTATTTTTTTTACTTTGCTTCTTTGGAGGCATATATAGTTTAACTATATATTTATTTATTTATTTATCATCTTTTTACGAATCTTTGCCATCTTAATTTTTACTGGAGATTTTTCTCCATGAACAACTATTGCGCTATATGAATTATATAGAACCTCGCGAATGAATTCATATATATATATTAAAATCTCTTCCGAACAATTCCCGATTATAAGTACACTTCCTGTGCGAAATATCATAAATGATACTTCTTTATACTTTTTACTTTCGATAAGTTCATATACCTTCATATTGCGGTCTTCTTTGTCAATCGTTCCCAACTGATTATTTTTATCACCAAATCCGCGGGAATTATTAAAATAGAATTTACATTTTATTCCAGGATAACTACATGGGTCATATGAGCTTTCTATATTATATGTATTGCGCAATATATGAAATAAGGCGTCGCGATTAATATAAAATCCGCAGTTGAAGTTGGAGTTTATTAGTACATTATGTTCGTTATGAGTTTTGACAAACTCCGGAATGATATGTAATATTGACGATAAAAGAAATAATATTTTTTCCTTTACTAAATTTAACATATTCTGATTCAAAATTCCAGGGATTTCTAATTTGCCAGTATTGAATATTTTCACATGTATTTCACGGAATGTCGTTTCATACCAAAAACGAATTATAATTGCGAAACAGTTATAAAACGCATTCTTCACTTTACCGCGTGCATTCATAATGTCTTTTTTAGAAAGACCAATGGTTATTTTCCGTTCATCTTTGAATTTTATTCGACGTGCCTCCGGATTATTTATCTGTTTTATGATGTTTTCTGTATAATAATCTTGTGTTTTCAGTAGTTCTTTGACAGCATTATATTCTTCTTCTGTTTTAGAAACTATTTTCATCTGTTTTTTGATTACCCCCTCTCGTGGTTCACTATACGGCACAATCGGTATTCTCCAAAATACATCGCGAATATTTACTTCTTGATTCAGAAACAACACTTTAGTCTTCGTAGAAATGTATAATTCGTCGCATACTGGTACAGATGTCTCGTTGGTTTCCTCTGTTTTTTTTGATATATCTTCGAATTCGTCATTTATCAAATAGTTATTCCATTCATCATCTATAGAAGCCATTTATATTTATAAAAATATAATATAAAACGGTTTCAATTTTTTATATATATCTTTATATATATTATGAACGTGTTAAAAAACTATTATATAAAGAGCGACGAAAGAAGTGGTATGAATGCCGAAATAAGTAAACGATTTATACCCGATATGCCATTGAAGCCCAATATTAATACCCGACCTGTATCTACAAAATATGTATTATATCCGATTGTGGATGGACGTTTAGATGGTGTGGGTAAAACACAATATTTAGACCATTATGTTGAAACAAATTTCGCACCAGTTATGGGGATGGGTCCCGTTAATTTAACAAATTCACATGTTGATACAAATTCTGAATTGCGTGGATTAAATGTTCCTTTACATAAGGGCGATTTACCATTGAAATATACCCCCAGTCAAAACAGTGATATGTATGTAGTGAATGTTCCCAAAGGAAAGCCAGTTGTTCAACCTCATCCTGAATTATTTAATAGTCAAAAATACAAAACCACTGCCCAGCATCACGTAAATAATCAAAATATAGGGAAAGAATTATTACACAATCATACACGAACCCAGTTACGAAATATGAATCTTTAGTGTAAAATAATGTATTTATTAATATATACAAATAACATGTACATATTAATATTTATCTTGCTTATATTATTGATAATTTTGATATATAAAAAAGTTAATAAAAAGGAGCATCAAGGTTTCACGCAAGATGGAATGTTTTCTTTGAAGATCAATGGCGAAATATATGACGATTTTTACACAAGTGTTTATGATAATATTCATAAACCACAGAAGTATTTAAATGAAGAATATGCGCAAATGATGGAGAAACTATCTATTAATAATAATTCGGTACTCCTAGATATCGGTACAAAAACCGGACATTTCTTGAATTTATTAAACACAAAGTATATAGCACATGGATTGGAACAATCGCGACCAATGATAGACCATGCTAAAAATATGTATACGGATTTGAGTATTTTTCATGGGAACGGATTAAATAGTCAAATCTTTGAAAAAAACGCATTTGATTGTATTTTTCTCCGCGATTTTATTGTATACACAATTGATGATAAATTACAATTATTTGGGAATTGCTATTATTGGTTGAAACCTAGTGGATATTTGATTGTACATTTAGTGAATAAATACAAATATAATCCACTGGTTGAAATAGCGAATCATAATACCAATCCACAAAAATTAGTAAAACAACGGATAACCAAATGTAATGTAATCAATGACGATATTACTTATAACCAAGAAACAAAGTTTGAGGATGATAATAGGGTAATAATAAAGGAGAATTTCACAGACAAGATGACTTACCAAACTCGTCAGAATGAATTGACATTATACATGGAAGACAAAGAAAAGGTTGAAAAAATGATAATGAGGTGTGGGTTTTCAGCAAAAGCGTTATATAAACTAAACAAAGATTCAGAACAATTTGTTTATATTTTTAAGAAGATTAATTTCTAAACTATAATATATCGATTCATTCCACACGTTCAATGCGTAAAAAACGTAAATAAATTCATAAATATACTACATATTTATGAAGATGTTATATTCAACGAACGTATTTACCGATACGAGTAAATGAATCTACTGTAAAAATTACAAAGACGCCTAAAAGAACATATAAAACAAATTCCTCGGTAATATTGTCGACTTTTTCGACCTGTTGTTGTTCTAATAAATGAATCATGTAGTTCACCTTTTCCATCATTTTGCTATCCCCATTTGATACATTTACAGGTACTTGAGGTGAATTTTTAATGCTATATATATCATTATAACTACTCAATTTGTCTAAATTTAAATTATTCGAACCATACTCATTTGGCGGTTTCATAACCGTTTGGGGTAAAACTTCGTCTGGTTCGAAATCGTATTCATCTTTTTTATTATTCAATTCGGGACGTAGAATGGGTTCAAAATCTGCCAACTTATCGCCATCGTCGTGTGCAGACAAATTGGCAAGTAAATCCTTAATCTTCAAAGAATTTTCTTCACTCTTTTTTTGCGACGTTTCGAATGGAGTGGGTAATGCTAAATCTTCGTTGTTGCGCACTTTCATTGTTTGTCTTTTCAATGTTGGCGTCCGTTTCTTTGTTTGATCATTATTCCATACTGATGCGGTTGATAATAATGACATGTACCTATAATATTATTAGAATTATATTTTTTAATATCTAATTAAAAATAATGAAAAATCAAAAATATTTGGAGTATATATATGAAATTTCCTAAAGCTTTAACACAATTAGGTAGCCGAATAAATAAAGCAGTTACAGATTTGAATACAAGTAAAATATTTGCGGGAGTTATGATTATAATACTAAATATATCTTCCCGTTTTGTGGATTTAAAAATTAGCAAATCGTTTGAATCGTATTTAAAATACACATTTAGTCGTCAATTACTGATATTTGCGATAGCATGGATGGGTACACGTGATATTTACGTAGCTATAATAATTGTTATATTGTTTACAGTGATTGTTGACTTTTTATGTAATGAAAATAGTAATCTTTGTTGTTTTTCAAATGATTTTAAAGATTATCATATTGAATTAATGACTGGACGAGTTAGTAAAGATGATGTAAATAAAGCAAAAGAGACCATACAGAAATACAATCAACAAAATTCGTAATTAAAATATTATATTATTATATAAATAATATAAATGCCAAAAGAAGACTTAAAATTTGAAATAAAAATGGTAGATATAAAATTAAAATCAAATGTGCCAAATTCAAAGGAATTTTCACTCACAAGTGATATGTTTGATTTTAATGAAAAGGTTACTTTAATGAAATATCCATTATTGAGTAAAGATATTTTACTTCCTATAAATAAATTGAAAAATCTAGACTATAATACACGTGTAAAATTCTTTTTCAATACTAAAATTTTTAGACAAATAATAAACAAACACGTCAAAGTTTCGCAAACGGAAAATGAACGCCAAAAAACATATAATCTCGAGATGAATACATTATATTTGTTAAAACTTCTACTTCCGACTAAATTCCCAGTTTCAGACAATGTATATTCTTCATTTGATAAGTTAAATAATAATAAATCAAAATATTCTGATTTAGTTCCCTCTGCCTACACATTTTTGAAACTAAATAATGAATATTATACCGTGACTCAAGTAATATGGTTGACTGACTTCTTGAATAACACATATTACTTAAATATTGTTAATCGTATGAGTTCATACATAGAATGGTGTCAAAATATTCGTTCAGTAATTTTGGATGACGTTAATGATAAGTATAAGCGATTGACCGAGTATATTAAAATATACTCCTCACTTACTCTCAGTAGAGATATTGCACTAATAGATAGTAAAATTTCTAATTCGACGAATAGGGCAGATAGTTCTAGAACTAAATATGAAACAATAAAAGATTATATAGATAGTTTGGGAAAAAATAGGGAATTAAAGAAACTGCGCTCCATGTATGCTGTCAAATTTCGTACATATCCAGATTTTCATTATATTTGTAAATATGACTATTCTACTCAATCTCAAGTTAATTTACTGGGGTTTCAGAATAAATATATTCCTATAGAATCTATAAAATCTGATTTTGTATCAATTGATAGAGTTGATTGGACTAAGAGTAAAATACAATTGTCTATCCATATAAGGAATCCTGCTGGTGCATATAATAGTTTTTCTTCTTATTTTAGTACGTACTGGGGCCCAGGTAAGGAGCTACCACGAAACAACTATATCGGAGAAGATACGGGTTTTTCTGTAAAACATGAGAATGATAAGTTTATAATAACCGCAAATGACCAATCGACTTTTCTTTCAATTGCTAATCAAGAACTACAAGACAAAAGAGGAAATATACCCTTAAGCTCAGATGAAAACGCTGGAAAATTTATAGAATTAGACGAGAATTTATTTTATGATATAGTTAGAATAAAAGAGCTAGTACTTCTACCAGATTCAATTGATGATAAAGAAGAATTATTCTCGAAGTTACAAACTATTAATAGCATGAAAAATTACATACCCGATTTATCAAAGGAATTCAAAGAATTAATGAAAGAATGTGATAATATAGAGCAATTAATTTTAAAATATGAGTTCTATAAAAAAATGCTGAAATGCGGTAAAGCAGACTGTATTAAAATGGATATAAATACCAATCGATATAGTAGCGATTTTTTTAAACCCTTTGTCGAATTTGCATCAGTAATGAGAAATACTACGTCAAAAAATCGACGTCTTATATGTAATAATGGATTACAGAAACGGATTGATGATTACAGTACATATAGAGAACTAGAATCCAATTTTTTGAAAGACATTCAAAATAATATAATTAAATATTTAATATCGAATCCCAGCGATTTAAACACATTATCAAGCGATGACTATAAAACAAGCATATGTGAAATAAATTTTGGTAAACAAAATGTACCTAAATACGAAACATATATACATCTTGACCTTTTACAGGGAAAGGCAGATGATGATAAAATTTCACCATTACAGTGTGTTTTCAAGGATGAACGTTATAATGAAAAGTTGAAAAATTATTTATATAATACCGGAAATAAGTGGAAAATAGCGCAACTGCCATTCTATAAATTAGATTCAGAAAAGTCGAATAAAAAATCCAGTGGTACACAAAAAGTAAATAAACCGTCGAAAAAAATGCCTTCACAGGGTGGTTCTAAGACACGGAAAAAATATTAATTACACAAATATAACTACATTCTAGCTAAGTTACGCGAGCGCCACGTCGGGGTCAGTAAAATCTGGCATTTCTGATTCGAAATCTTCGAAATAACCTTCCATTTCGCCTCTTGTGAAATAGAATGCGTCGCTTAAATCGCCGTAGGATTGATGTATGACATAAATTATACCATCGGTATGTCTATACAACATATGTCCACGCATGTTCCCGGAAGACCAACCATAATTCATTATTGAGATTGTTGGGTCTTCGAAAAATTTTATTATCGCTGAACGAGCAAACGCGAACATATGATACGATAATGACGCATGTAGACCATCGGGTGATAAATCTTCACGTGAGTTAATATATTCAGCAAAATGCGCGGTGTCTGACATTATAGGATGTTATAAGGCTTCGGTATTGGATTATACGTATACACATTTTATAAAAAAATAAATCAATTTTTTATAAAATATTGTAAAAATAATACTTTAGATACCCTAGCTACTTTTACTTTTTATAAAATACTACCTTACCCTTGTCATACTTACCCACTTCAATACTGATTTCTCCATCCTCGTCGACATCATATATTAACCCGTTTACTGTACTTGTAGTATAATATGTATTACCGTTTATTGTGACTTCTTCTACCTCGTCTTCCTCTTCTACGGGGGAATCTCCCCC
>TARA_B110000483_G_scaffold243596_1_pt1 | contig 10327 bp, 15 predicted proteins | sample TARA_B110000483 | Tara Oceans TARA_B110000483 (sample SAMEA4398176) | marine metagenome | biome: Polar Biome; feature: [SRF] surface water layer (ENVO:00010504); material: water (ENVO:00002006), including particulate matter (ENVO:01000060) such as... | depth 5 m
ATAAATACTAATAAATCAAAAATAAATACTAATAAATCAAAAATAAATATTATTCAAATAAAATTAATTTATGAAGATGAAAAATCAAATAAATTTTGGAATATTGAATATACACCTGATGAATATAAAGTTAATTATGGTAAAAAAAATACAAATGGTAAAAAACTATTTAAAAAATCTAATATTAAAGATACAGAAAAGTTAATTGAAAGTAAATTAAATAAAGGATATAAACAAATATCTAAAAGATTAATAAAAAATTTTAGTATTCAATAATAAAAATTAAATATTAATAATTTTATTAAAATTGATTTAAACATTTTTTCATATATAATAATTATGGAGACAGAGACTTCAACAATAAAAAATTATAATAAACAGGAAAATGAAGGACAAAAAATCTTAAATAAAAATAATTTCTTCCAAGATTTTACAAGTTTAATGCGTAATAATGAGTTTAAAAAATTTTATCATAATTACTTTAAAGATTGGTCTGATATTCAAACAATGATTTTTTATATGAAAATATATAGTACTGTTGAAGATTTATATTATTCACAATATAAAAAAGAAATAAGTGATGAATTAATGACATATACATTACATAAAATTATTACAACGCAAGAAACCAGAAAAATAGCAGTGGAAATTTTTAAAAATTTTAAAGGCGAAGAATCTAATATTGATAAAAATAGATTAACATATTTTAAATCTATAATAAATTTCGAATCTATCCCATCAAATTTATTAATTAAAAATGAATTGAATAAAAAATATTAATAAAATATAAATGGATAACTATTCAATAATAAAAATAGTACTAATTGGAGACCAAAATGTTGGGAAAACAACTTTTTTTAAGAAAATACTAAATATCATTAATAATGATGAAACTTCCACTATTGGGGTTGATTATGCTGTACATTATAAAAAATTTAAAAATAATACATTAAAAATACATTTATGGGATACTGCGGGGCAAGAACGTTTTCATTGTATTATTAAAAATTATTTTAAAAATACATCAAGTGCTATTTTATTTTTTGATTTAAATAAAGTTGAAACATTTGAATCATTGGAATATTGGATAAAAGAATATATAAATATGAATTCATGTAATCATGACCATCCAATTATTTTAATTGGTAACAAAAATGATTTAGAAATAAAAGTAAATCATGAACAAATACAAGAATTAGTTATCAAATATAATTTAATTTATCAACAAATGTCAATTAAAAATTCTGATATTTCTTGTGTATTTGATTTCTTAATTGAATTAATATATAATGAGAATATATTAAAAAAAATAGATTGTAAAGGAGTAACAAATATTGATGATGATAATGATAATAAAATAAATATTAGTAAAAATAAAATAAAATGTTGTATATAAATTAGATGTCTAATGTAATTATATTTAAACAAACAAGGTATTTAAATAATGAACTTAATAATATATTAAATAAATATGAGTTTAAAGATTTAGAAGTATATATAAATTTTTCAGGAAAGTCATTTCGGAAAAATAAATTAGAAAAGTATTTTTTTGAAAAAAGTGATACAAATAAAATATTTATGCTTTCTCATTTTTCAAAAAAATACAAAAAAATATATTTTTCAATTACATTTAATACATTAAATATGAAATTAAGTAATAATGTGCATTTTAATAGATTTGAATATTTAAATAAAAAAATATTTTTGTATAAAGAGAAACCAAAATTAAATATTGAAGGTGATATTGTAATATTTTTAAATAATAGTGGAGGGTTTTATAGTAAATTTTTAAATTATGAAGTACAAATACCAAAATTAATAAGTATTATTCGAAAATATAATACTAAAAATAAAATAAAAATAAGACCTCATCCTAGAGAAGTATTGGATATAGAAACAATTATAAAAAAAATTAAAAAATATGAAAAAAATGTTTATTTGGACAAAAGAGATTATAACCATTTTAAAAATAAAATATTTGTCATATTTATTCAAAATACAGTATCCATACTAGATTTTTTAAATCTAGGAATACCATTAATGAATCCTAATTTTATTCCTCAAAATGATTATGAAGACGTATATATAAATCATAATAACTTAAAAAATATGATTGAATTTGTAGATAGAAAAAAGTTATTAAATAAATATTACAATTATGTACTTACAAAAGATGAAATTCAAAATAACCCTGAATTTATAAAAAAATTTTTAAATAAAAATATAAAAAATATAAAAAATAATTTATAATAATAATATTAGATGAGTATCATAATAAATTATTCTTTTATACTTCCAATTCTTTGGAATAGAAATAAAAAATATTATTTATGTAAAAATAGAAATATTACAAAAATAAATATAATGTCAAAAAAATATACACATATGGTTAAAATACCAGATATCTATAATTATAAAACAAATTAAAATTTACGAAAAAAATATAAAAGTTATATTTTATATTATGTATAGTATTTTTTTTCATTTATTATGGCTATCATTACTAGAAGTAATATTTTATTTTGAATATATAGGTCCTTTAGAAACAAATACGTATAAAAAAACAATAAAAAGGTTAATTCATAACAAAAATGATTTAATTGAATTTGATAATTATACATTTAATACTTCTAAAATAATTCATATAGATAATTCAGATTTTAATGCTAACCAAGCACAAGAAGATAGAGAAAGTTATAATAACGAATTATATGTAAAATCAATTCATTATTGGTTAATATTATTTGGTATTATTATGTCCTTTTCGGGTATTACTATTTTTTATAAATATCGACAATATTTGGAAAGAAAAAAAGAAATGGATATAAATAGTCGAGAAATAGAATTTATTACAGTACGAAATAGAACATTTACTCAAGATACTGATGAATTATCTGATAATAATGATATATATCTTAATAATGAAGAAACATTTATAGATTATAAAAAAATAAGAAAACAATTTATTAAAAAAAGTATATTTTATATTGGATTAGGATTATTAATAATAGGTTTTGAATATTTATTTTTTAATTATATTATTATAAAATATAAAATTTTATCAGATGATGAAATTTTATTTCAAATTTATAAATTGATTGAACCATTTATAGATACAATGATTCAAAATGAAATATAATTATTTTTCAAATATAATATTCCAATTTCCTCTTTCCCAATAATAATTATATGTATAATTTATATTTTTTAACATTTGTATTAACATATTTTCATCATAAATATAATAATATCTTTCATTTTTATCAAAATTAATGAAATTATGACCTTTATTAAATTTTTTCTTTTTTGAATAGTCATCGCTTTCGAAAGCCCATAATGTAATTAATAGTTTTCCACCTTTTTTTAATATATTCATTAATTGATTACACCGACCGACATTTAAAATGAGATAAATTATTCATATATTTGAAAACTATGATGTTAGACATATATTAATAAATTAATATATTTAAAAAATTATTAACTTATAAATATAATATAATAATGACTGATTTAGAATTAGAACAATCTGCCCTAATTGAAAAATTAAAATTAGAAATTGATGAACTAAAAGAAAGATTAAAAAAATATACTAATCCCGAAAGACGTAAGATATATTATCAAACACATAAAGATGAACTTAAAGAAAAAAATTATAATAAATCTGATTGGAAACCAACAAAAGAACAAAAAAAAGAATATAATAAAAAATATTATGAAAAAAAAAAATTAGAAATAATTTAATTTAAGAAAATGTGCGTTTAAAACTACTTAAAAAATATTATATATAAATATATAGAATGATTAAAAAGAAAAAAGTTCCAGATAAATATAATTGTATTAAAGTTTCATTTGATAAAATTATTAAAAACACTGATACAATTAATAAAATATTTGATTGTGTTGTTAGAACAAATAAAATTACAATTAAAACATATCAATTATTACGTTTATGGATTTTAGATAAATATCATAAAAAAGAAAATATACATATAATTACTGAAGATACAATTAAAATGGCTCAAAAATCTATTTTAGAAAAATCACCTGGTCCAAAACCAAAAGGAAATAATTTAGAATTATTTAACGAATTTCAAAAATTTCATACTTTTACACTTGAAAATGGTGTTAATTTATCACAAATATTAAGTTATAATGCTATTTCTATTATAACATCTATTGAAAATAATATTAAAATGCACTATTTTGATTATATTAGAAGATTTATTAACTCATATTTCAAACATAAATATAAAGAAGAAATAGAAGATAATGAATTTAAACAACAATTATTTAGAGATTTAAAAAAAATAAAAAATGATATCATAAATAATACAACAACTTGTGATACTAAATATCATAAATGGTTAGAAGATAATAGAAATTTTATTATTCCAAAAGAAGTTCATGAAAATGGATATTATTATGATATTCAAGTAAAACCACAAAAATATTTAAAAAATATGATTTGGATGAATATTGAATTAGAAAAAATAGAAGGTAAAATGTTTCAATTTATGCCATTACGTTCAGATTTAATTGTTAAACATATTCCATTAGATACAAAATCAATTATTGAAATTTTTGTTGAAAAAGATAAAAATAAATATTTATGTGATATTGAAAATACGAAAGATGAATTATGGGATAAATATTTCAATATAAATATTTCATTAAAAAATTATGTATTTGATTATACCATTATCACAGATTGTTATTCAGCTTCTTTACGATTTATTCATAAAGATAGATTACAAGAAGAAAATAGTAAAAAAGAAAAAATGCAAAACGCAAAAAAAGAGTATAAAGGTTTAAGTAAAGAAGAAATAGAAATAATTAAAAAGAAAAAGAAAGATGCACAAAAAGAGGTACTAAAAGAATTAAATAAAAATAAACCAAATGTAAAAAAAGAAATAGAAAATTATATTGAATTTCCTTATATTGATGAAGTTGATAAAAATAAATTAATATCTAAAAATATTTACGTAGATCCTGGGAAAAGAGATTTATTAACTATGATAGATGATGAAGGAAATCGTTTTACTTACAGTAATAAACAAAGAGTAAAAGAAACAAAACGATTAAAATACCAACGATTAATTAAAAATCTAAAAGATACATTAAAAATATGTGAAATAGAAAATACTTTATCTATTTACAATTCTAAAACTTGTGATATTGAAAAATTTAAAAAATTTATAGAAGAGAAAAACAAAGTAAATGAAAAATTATTTAAATTATATGAAAATGAAAAATTTAGACAATATAAATGGTATTCTTATATCAATAAAAAAAGAACAGAAGACAATATGAATAATTTAATTAAAAATAAATATGGTAAAAATATAAATCTTATTTATGGAGACTGGAGTGTCACAAAACAAATGAGAAATTTTATATCTACACCAAATTTAGGAATAAAAAGAAAATTAGCAAAGAAATTTAATATATATAATATAGATGAATATAGAACATCTTGTTTATATTATAAAACAGAAGAAAAAGGAGATAATTTTTATATCACAGATAAAATCAATAAAAAACGTAAATTACATTCAGTCTTAACATTTAAAATGGAAACCACAGAGAATGAATGTAAAAAAATTCGTATTGATTGTATCAATAGAGATTATAATGGATGTATAAATATAAGAAAAATATTTCATTCTTATATGAAAAATGAAACAAGACCTTTACATTATTGTAGAAGTTTTGACTATCAAAAACTAGTACTCCCTGAAAAGGCGTCAAGTGGTAGTCGGCTTGAGAGGAGAAAAAGAATATCCTCAGAGAGTGCATTTATTAAGAACTTATGTTCTTAGGCATAGTAATATGCTACCACTGATATTTAGAATTTTCTAATTTTTTGGGATATTTTATCTCATTTTAAATGTCGGTCGGTGTAATAGCAATAATATGTTTTTCCTCACTATCTAAATGATGAATAACAGCAATACAAATAATATAATTAAATGTATTATCTTCATATGGGGGACTTAAAATATCTGAATGTATAACATTATATCCTTTATTTTTACATATCTCAATTAAATTATGACAATTATCAAAACCAAAAACATTACATTTATCTTGGAAATATTTTATATTTTTACCATTACCACAACCTGCATCACAAATTAAATCATCTTCTTTAAAATTATTACTAAAATCTTTTACAGCATCCCATAAACAAAATCGTGTATCTGAAAATCTTTGTGCATTATTTTCATAAAATGTTTTTACTAATTCCATCTTTTTTATAGAAACTAAATTTAAATCAATTTTTAATAAATTATAAAAAAATATAATTTATAATTATAATGAAAACGAATAAATTAAAATTTATTATTACTACATCTTTAATTTATGCTTTCGCAGCTATAATAACTGTAAAAGTAAATTATCATATAGATATTCAGAAATTAAAATGTAAAAAAGATAGTAGTTCAGTAAAATATTGTAAAATATTAAATGACCCTTATTTACCAAATATACTTATATTTTTTAGCACATTTTTCTCAACATTATTATTATATTTTATTTTTTATTATGTATTAGATATTGATTTTTAAATTTATTAAAAAATAAGTAATTTAAGACTATAGAAATAAATATAAGTATGCTTAAATTTTATCAACAAAAAAACTTTTTAAATGGATTTATTGAATTAATTAAAAATTGTAATAGAAAAATATTAGAAATTTATAATAAAGATTTTAAAATAACTTATAAAGATGATAAATCACCTTTAACAAATGCTGATTTAGAATCAAATAAAATAATATGTGAATACTTAACATTATTAAATAAGAATTTAAAAGATGAAATTAATGATGATTTTTTAATCATTAGTGAAGAAAATAAAAATATTAATTATGATTTAAGAAAAAAATATAATTATACATGGTTAGTTGATCCAATTGATGGAACAAAAGAGTTTTTAAAAAAAAATGGACAATTTACAGTTAATATTGGATTATGTTTAAATAGTATTCCTATATTTGGTATAGTGAGTATTCCTGTTTCAGGTGAAATATATTATGGAATAGAAGGAGTCGGAAGTTTTAAAATAGATAATAATGAGACAACGAAATTGGATATTCCAGAAAAAGATTTAAATAAAGAAGGTATGAATATTGTTGCCTCTTCGTCACATATGAGCGATGAAACGAAAACACATATTAATCAATATAAAAATCCAAAATTATTGAATATTGGAAGTAGTATTAAATTATTATATATCGCTGAAAATAAAGCGGATATTTATCCAAGGTTTGGACCTACATATGAGTGGGATACATGTGCATCACATGCTGTTGTAAAATATGCGAATGGAAAAGTAGTAAACACAGAAAGCAAGGAAGAATTAATTTATAATAAAGAAAATCTATTAAATCCTTTTTTTTTAGTTTATTAAATTTTTTTAAATTATATTTATTATTATAATGCTTGTACCTGTTAGTAATGGGGAGTTAATGGATAAATATTCTATATTATTAATAAAAAAAGAATTTATTAATGATTTAACAAAAACAAATTATGTAAATCAAGAAATTACTTATTTACTTGAATATGTAAATAAAATTAAAACAACTTATAATATTGATGAAGTATTTAATAAATTAATAGAAGTAAATAAAAAACTATGGGTTATAGAAGATGAATTAAGAGTTAAAGAAAAGAAACAGGAATTTGATAAAGAATTTATTGAATTGGCAAGAAGTGTTTATTTTACAAATGACGAAAGGGCATTTTTAAAAAAGCAAATTAATGAAGACACAGATAGTAATATATTTGAAGTTAAATCTTATGAAAAATATAATTAATTTTCAAAAAATATATTAAATTCAGGACATGTTTTTCTTAATAATTTAATTTTATCATTACTTAATATCTTATGGGAACGATGAATACCATATGAATTCGGATTCACTAAATATTCAGTGGAAAAATTAGATGCTTCTTTTATTGAAGGAAATTGTAGTATTTTACTTTTAGAAAAATAAATATCTTCTGGCTCGCCATTATAAGTATGTGTTTTTATATGTTCAATCATTTTAGATTTCTTACGAAATGATAATCCACCATTTCCAACTTTATTGTGTAATTTTACAGAAATAACTTTTTTTTGTAAATTTTCATATTTATAACTATTTTGATTAATCCACGGAGAACCTACATAATCGTAATCAAAAAAATCATTGATTTTATATTTTGAATTTGAGCATAAACAAGTGTCCATTTGAAATATTAAAATATTTTCACCATTAATTTTGTTATAAAAATCTAAAGAAGTTAATAATAAATTATATTGTGAAATAGTTAAGTTTTTTATTTTCATATTTGTCATAATAATTTTGTTATGAAAAATTTCTTGGTTAAAATTATCTAATATTAATTTTTCATTATTTATTCCATGAAAAATATGTATTTTTGTATTTTTTGGCAATAATTTTAAATAATTTTTTAAAACTTTTATTAACATAATATCTTTTCTTGGTTCTACAATAACGGCAACATCTAATTGTTGATTTTTTTTAATTGCTATTTTTTTTGATTGAATATAATAATAATTTAATAAATAAAAAATACAATATATAATTAAAATTGATAATAAAATAATTGTACTCATTAAAATAATAGTATATATTTTTTAAAATAAAAATAAATAAATTAGAAGAAAATAGTTTATATTTTTACTATTTTGAGAAAATATGTTAGTAATTAGTATATGTTATATTTAATAAATTTCATAATAATATTTATTATATTTTATACATTGAACAAAAGTAACTTAATTGAAGATTTTGAATGTAATAAAGATAAAAATATTTTATTACTTACAATGTGTATAAATACATTTAATAATAATTCTAAAAAAGATAAAAAATATAGATTAGATTTATACAAAAAAAATATAGATAATTATTTGAAAAATACTAATTTAGATATTTATATAGTTGAATCATCAAATGATAAAATATTAAAAAATATTTACAAAGATAATAATAGAATAAATATACATAGTTTTGATTTAAATAATTCAAAATACATGAAAAATTTTCCACAAAGTTCAACTTTCTATGAAATATTTAGCATGTATGAAGCATATAAACATTTTAAATTATATAAATACAATAATATTATAAAGGTAACAGGTAGATATTATTTACCAACAATTGAAAAATCATTAGATAATTTAGATAATAATTATAAATTATATGTACAACATAGAGAAACGAAATCAAAGTCTAAACAAACAGAAATAATTGGATTTAAATCCTATTATTTTAAAAATATATTTAATGAAGTTATAAAACAAAATAAAATTTTTGAACATACAATTACATATTTAAGTAAAAAAGATAAATGTACTAATTTACCTCGTTTAGACTTAGAATATCCAGTAAGAAGAGGTGGGGATAAAAAAGTTATTTACTATTTATAAAAAACTTATTTATTTTAATTTATACTTATTAAGAGAAAAATAACAGTAAATAATAATAAAAAATAATATATATCCAATAAATAATATTTAAATAATGAGTAATGTATTTATAGAATACATATAGTTTAAAATAGATAAATTAAACTTTTTTGGATTTAATTTTTAATTCAGGATATGAATCTAAATATTCGTTATGTTTATATATTATATGATTTAATTCAATATTTTTTTCTTTTAATTTAATAATAATCGAGTTATTTGAATTATTTTGATTGTAAATTTCATCTTGTAATTGTTCATTTAGTTTAGTTAGGTCTTCTAATTCAACTTTTAAATCATAATTTTCATTTTTACATGTCTTTAATTCTGCATGTATTTTTGAATTATTGATTCCCATATATTTAATATTATATATTTTTTAAATAAAATATTTAAAACTATTAATGATTGAAATGGTGGAAATACCAAAAATCAAAAAATTAAATTATTTAATTATTTTATCTGATAAATTAAAAAGAGATATTAATATATTTGATAAAAATAAATTAAATATTTTAATTCATTATTTAAATTATTCTAATTATCTACATCAATCCGTAAATAAACGAATAAAATTAATTTACAATTATAATTTAAAAAATAAAACAAATTTAGATTTTTATGATATTTTATTATTTAATGAAATAATACTTGAAATTAAAATTTACTTAAAATTACAAAAATTTTATAAAAATATTATTTTCCAAAAATGGCATTTTTTTAATCCATTGATTAACTATTTTATGATAAAATATTTAGATTAATTAATAAAAAATTTATTATTTATTTATAAAATATATAAATAAATAAATAATCTCTCTCAAGAGGGATCGAACCTCT
>TARA_B110000483_G_scaffold243574_1_pt1 | contig 10316 bp, 4 predicted proteins | sample TARA_B110000483 | Tara Oceans TARA_B110000483 (sample SAMEA4398176) | marine metagenome | biome: Polar Biome; feature: [SRF] surface water layer (ENVO:00010504); material: water (ENVO:00002006), including particulate matter (ENVO:01000060) such as... | depth 5 m
ATTTTCTCTTTGTAACGAGCACGAGCTACATTGATTACATAGATATCATTTGTGTTTGTTTCAGCACCAGTGTCATTCGTGAATGTGAAAAACTCTTCACCTGCATCTAGTAATATAGATTTATATTGTGCGTAAGTTGCTTTACTTGCTAACGTTGATGAATCGGAAGTTGTTAAATCAACCGAACCACTTGCGTATTTATGTCCATATGCAATTGCGTATTGTACTGCTGCTGAACTTATTGTTGCTGGATCCTTATCATATACATTAACATAGTAATTTTTACTTGCCTCTGTTTGTGTAGATGATGTATGGAAAGATTCTAAACTTCCTGTATCTCCACTCCAAAGACCAGTTGTTACAACTTCTATCTTTCCGTTTACTTGATCAAATTCACCAAATCTTTTATAGATACCATTAGAGATAGAACCTCCAGTTGCACCTAATTTATCTCCACCTGATAAATATTGGTTGGTGATTTTCATTATTTGCTCAGATGTCAAGTTACCCTGATTAGCATCTAGATAGTTTGCTAATTCTTGTGATAAGTTTGTTCCAGCTTGTCCGTTTATTTGTGCCATGTTTCTTTTTTCTCTCTATTAGTTTATTTTATTATCAACTACAGTCCTAACTCTCTCTGATTTCTTACGAAAATTTTCTTTTGAATTACACTCACAGGTATAGTTTGTGAACCACCTGTTTCGTTTCCATAGATAGTAATTGTTGTTTTGATACTTTGTGTTAAATTTGGATTTGGGATAAAAACAAAATTCAATCCAGTTTCAATAGCAGCAGTTGCAGTTAATTCATCACCCAAAAATGTTGGTGTTGTTCCTGCCCCAGATGCTAATCCCTGTCCAACTATAGAACCTGCGTTCTTGTTAGCCAATATCATAGTATAGCCAGATTGTGTATTTCCACTAGGTGAAGTTGTTGGAGAAAGTGCTACTTTACCAGAATCAGGAGAAACTCTTAAACTTGGAACACCAAATTCTACTTTAGGAATCTTAACAGTTCCTTTTGGTAATGTTACCAATTTGTATTTTAATACCTGAGTTTCATCAGGCGATGCTTCCGTAATTGGAATTGCTTTGATTGCTGCATCATAATAAGCACTACCCTTTGGGTGTGCTGGTTCATATAATGTGTAATCTACCTCATCATCTCCTAATGCGAATTTTGAGATACTAAGTCCTTCACCAGCTGCTAGTTTTTCTCTACCTTTTTTGGTTAAGATAGCATCTACTGTTATTTCTGCGTTATTTAAATAAGCCATAATGTAATTTTCCCTTTGTTATTCAATATATAAATATAAGGATTTAATAAAATCCTATAATTTAAAATTATTTTTTGTTATTAATCTACTTCTAAAATTGGCTCACCACTTCCTCTACCACTATCAGATACTCTTAATGTATTTGGATTAGTTGTAAATGTCTGTACAGGAGAACCACCATCTAAAGTAGTTTTGCTTGTTTGTTTAGAACCATTTGAGAATGAATTTTCTAATCCACTTGTTAAATCTCCAACGTTTCTGTAATGATATGGTACATAACCATCTAATGGTACAACACTAACAATGTTATCACCCGTAATTGAACCAGAATCTGCAAAATTTCTAAAACTTAGTTTTTTACGTTCAAATGTTTGTGTTACGAAATGCCTTCCCATCGATGAATCTGATGAATTTATATTTTCTGGAACTTCTACCGTATAACTCTCAGTTATAACATCAACTCTTTTTCTTACTTTATAAAAATTATTATCGTTATCTATTTTAGTAATAATAGAATGTCCGTTTTGTCCATACAATCCAAATCCAGCTACTGTTAGTGAATCTGGTTCCATACCAATTTGGTTAAATACTGTTCCATCATACTCACCTTGAACAGAACCAGTAACCGATGCATCTACTACAAATGAAATGCCTCCCATATCAGAGCCACTATTTCTTGTAATGAATCCTTGTTCTTTTGTTAAGTCGTTTATATCTAATGTTGCATTGATAGTTTGATTTGAACCTACTAACTTAGTTGAGGTTGTTGAATCTATCAATCCTTTAAAATCATTCTTATTACCTATTAACTTGGTATCATCTTGTGCAGATAATTTACCTGATATAACATTATCTGTAGATTTAATAGTGTGTTCTATCGTTACTGAACCCGCGTGGTTGTGAGGTGATGCTGTTGTAGGTCTGTGTTCTATCTTACTTCTTTCAAGAATGTGAGGAGAAATTAATATACCAGTTGCAACTTTTGCTCTTGCTGGTACTAAAGATTCCAACACATCAAATAAAGATTTATCTATATATCTAACCAATTGGATATATTCACCAATATTTAAGTTATATCTTTCAAAATAATAATTTCTTAATTTAGATAACTCACCATACTCTTGCTTAAACTCGTCTCCTGGATCTCCGATATAATTATCTATTTCAAAACCACCGAGTGATTTCATAATATCTAAATTGATTTCTTTTGTAGGTGAGAAAAACAATCCTAATTTATCAGAATCAAGTGGAGCTTCATCTAATGATTTTTTAGTAGCTCTACCTTTGTATGATAAATCTGTTATTAAAGTTTGTGTTTCAAATCTTACTTTGTTACCAGGTGAAAATCCACTCGATGGTACTTCTGCCGTTACATTTCTATCATACACAACATATTGATGTGGATGTTCTGTAATTGATGTAAAGTTGGAAGCAGTTGCAAATGAACTATATGTTGTATCTATTGAAACATTCTTAATAGATGTATCCCCACTCGAACTTCTATCCTTTGGATACTCAAAATCTAATCTAAACAACAAATCCTCGGTAGATGATGATATGTGATTTCCATTAATAGATTCTGGTAATAATGTATGATTTTTAATTACAGATTCACTCAAAGGAGCTGACCATAATCTAAATTCATCAATAGAACCGGTTAACGTAGAACCACCAATTGTTAATTCATTTCCAGATTCCCATCCATTACTTGCAGTTGGAACTGTGAATGTACTAAAAGTACTATTTCTTATTCTCCCATTCAAGCCTTCTTTTAAATAAACAGTATAGGTATCATCTGTATCTCCAATACTTCCTGTTATTCTATTGATTGCTATTTGTGTATATTCATCATTAAAGAATGAAACTTGTTCAGTTGAAGATGATACATAAGTACCATCACTTAATATGTTAAAAGTTAATTTAGCAAGTGAACCAGATTCAGGATAATCTATATCAAGACTCCATCCTGTTGTAGTTACTAATCTTTGGTCTTTTTTCTGGTCTGTGTTTACTCTAAACTCAACAGAATCAGGATATTTTTCTTTGTGAGATTTCCACGGTACTATTATGGAATCACTTCCAGTAATATTAATTGCAGATGTTCTATCTTCGTATGTGAATGTACTCGTTCCATTTCCAGGCTGAGGTCCACCAAACTCCATCACAGTCAACATTGATTGTGGTATTCCATAACAACTTAATGCAGCGGATATTGCTCTTCGTGTACCTTTGTTTTTATGTAAATATGGTAAGTTATTAAGTAATCTTCTCCAAACTTCATTTTGTCTTTCCTTACCACTCATTGCGGTTGCAGTAGAACCATCGGAGTTTTTACCAAATGCATATTCCCAAAGTGTTTGAGATTGTGCACCCATATCAGCATCCCAACCAAGAGATTCTAACATGTGATAAATTAACTTATCATTAATTCCGTTTTCAAACTTATGTTCTAATTTCTTTGATTGACCTAGTCCTTTTATGTGTAACCATAAGACATCAAAGTGTTGTCCTACCATATCAAAGAATAATGGAAAAGTAGAACCATCAGGATCGTTTTGTATGTGTAGTGGTAGGTTATTAACTAATCTAGAACTATTATCCGAATCATAGTTAGAAGCACTTGTAATTGTATCTTCGTACCATTTTAACACACTTTGATGTGATGATGCTGATAATTCATTTTGTCCTGCTCCTGGATATGTAATATTGCTTATCGATGAACTTGTGAATAAGAATTTTTCAAAAGAATCAAATCCTTTCTTTACTTCACTTATCTTACCAAGTGTTCGTTGTGCTTCATTCCTTACTGCAACTGAACTAGTGGCTGCTCCTGTTATATTACTTGTTGTTCCTCCGAAGTTAATAGAACTTCCTGATACCAACCCACTATATCGTTCTTCATATGATTGAATTAGTTTAACTTTATAAACAAAATTTTCAACCCTTTCTTCTGCCGATGAATATTTTACAAAGTTAGCATAATCGATTGACCTACTAGGATGTTCTAGTGAATATGTTCCTGTTGATCCTTCACCCTCTATTAATTGTAAATTAGATGTAACAAAGTTTATATTTAAATTTTCTAATGAAAATTCCGAAGATGATACAAATTGATTAACAACATCTGCAGATGTTTGTTGACCTGTTGCAATTAAATCATCTAAAACTTGATAACCGATTACATCATTTGTTTCTAATGCAAAATTAGGAGTTAACGGTATACAGTTTTTTGAAATATCATCAACTATTGTGATTTGGTCAATTATAGGTACTGCCTGTAATTTTGATAGCCAAAGAGTATCATTTAAATTAACATTTGCAGGAAGTGGTTCATATAGTTTTAATACTAATGATTTCTCTTCATTTATTTTTACTTTAGTATTATCTTCTAAGTTTTCCTGAAATGTAGATAATGTTTCTGTATCAATTCCCCACGTTGCTACTAACTTGTTATTACCTTCACCTAAATGTAGATAATGAGTTAAGAAGGGAGATACTGAATCTTTAAATACAGAAGAATCAAAACGATTTACAAATGCAGATTTGATATCAGAAATAACATCACCTCTTCGTAGATTTAAATCTCCTTTTTCAAAAGAAATACTAATCTTTTCAGTCTTACCTTCAGTTAACGAATCACCTTCTTCGTTATATGGTATTAATACTAAATCAAATTGTATTACTCCCTTAACTTCGGTTGGTTTTATTTTTAAAAGATTTAACTTTTGTAAAACATCCTTAATGTTAAACGATGCTAAACCTGATTCGGAGAATTTACCCAACGATGCTATATTAATCTTACGTCCTGCGTAAATCTTAATATAGTTAGTATTAATTGATTGCCAACTAATATCAAATGGAACATTGTTTCCTTTAAAATCTGCACCTATTATGTTTTGTGGGTAGTTTATGTTTGTAATATCAGGACCAGGTATAAAAGCTCTACTTTCAACTGTTACTGATATCTTTTCATTTTCACTACTGCCTCCCTTATTGGATATTGCTTGTAAGTAAATTGTATAATTACCTACACCATTATAAAAATCAGAATTTTTTAATGATAAACTACCACTTTTGGCAATTTCTCTTCTTGTTTTACCAAGAGTATAAAATACCTTATCAGCATTAGCACTTCTATATGGTATGTTTATTGCTTTTTTATCGGCTAAATTAAGTTTAACTTGTGTGATATCAACAGCAATACTTGGTGCAAGTGGAGAAGGCTCTACTGCAACTTTAGTAGCATTAACTACAACATTGGTTTGACCTGGAACTAAATCAATAGTAAGTTCTTTCGTCCTATTAGTTTGATTGGTTCGATTTTCAGGTGTATTGTACTTAAACGTTACAGTATGTGTAAAATCAGAAATGCCAACAGAAGAGAATGTTACAGATGGTGATTTTTTACTATTTTCTGGAAGATATTCTAAATCAACATCACCATCATTTATTAAAAATCCACTCTTTCCCCATGATGTTTTATATTGTATTATATTATCAGCAGAAACAAAACTTTCTATACTTAATTCAACTGGAGTATTAACAATAGGATTATCTTTTGGGTCATCCTTTATAATCACTTTTGTTAAATCAAAATCTAAATTAGCAAACTGAGCTTTATTAATAGTATCAGTTATTTTATTTATTTGATTTAAAAGAGGAATTTCCTTTCCATTCTTTTGTAATCTAAACTCATAATAATCATACTCTATTGTACTAACAGGCCTAGGTTTTTTTGGAGTTCTATTTCTAATAGGAGTAGAGTATCCTAAAGTATTTCTTCTTCCAATAGAACGACTTCTACCCATTCCAGGATCATTCATGTTATTGAATTGGAAATCATCTTCATTTCTTCCTCCACCCAATCCAAATGAATCTCCGAATTTGTTGTCAACTCCTCTTATGGGGATATACTCTTGTTCATCAAAATCAATAAAATCATCAAATTGATTTCCTACAGTTCCTTCTAAATAAGGATTCGATACGACCGGTGCTACAGTTTTAGTAAATTTTCTTTTTACAGAAAATAGTTTATATTCATCTTCCGAAAGATAACCTGCTCTGGCTATTTTGAAATACTTTGGTGTTAGTAGTTGTTTTCCACTATAGACATATGACTTAGATGGTGTTGATAATGTATCTTTACCATCTAGTACAATAGTACCACCACCATTAGAAGTAACATTAACTAGTATTGTTCTACTTTCTGATAATACAGCTGGAGGTTTTGGTGCAGCTACAGGATATTTACATCCTGAATTAACTGTTGCTTTAAAGTTATAGTTTAGAGCACTTGGGTCAGTACACCCTCTTATGATTTGTTGTGTACTAGTACCACCACCTCCTCTAGTTGGAGTTCCACCTCCTCCTCCGCCAGTATTTCGATCAAGTTCATATGAGTCACCATAGTTTCCATCTCGTCCACTACCGCCACCTTCTACTTGGTCATAAAAATTCTCTAACACTGCCATGTATATAAATATCGTTATTTATTATTGTTATAACATCCTTGGATTACGTCCTCTTCTCAGAACAATTTCTCCCCCATTACCATTATTCCTTCCCATTCCTCTATCATTACCATAATCATAATTTAAAAATTCATTATTATTATTTCCACCTGATCCTGAACCGGATCCTCCTCTACTAATCTGAATTGGTTTTGGTCTTGGTTTTGGTGGTGCTGGTCTTGGTATAGGTTTTGGTTTAGGTCTAGGTGGTGTTGGTTTTATAATAACAACTGGTGGTTTTGGTGTTGGTTGTTGTGTAACACAAGGTCCTAACTCAATACATACAATACCAGGTCCTTTTGATATCGAACCTTTTTGTGCACAAATTGTTGTTGTATCACCTGGAAGTAAATTACTAGATGATTTGGTATTACCTACTGCATCTTTATATGTTACAGATAGTGGTACTTGAATTACTTCACGTCCACGTGATTGGTAAAACTTATTTTCTTCAAACCCACCTACTCCATAATTACCTCTGTTTTGGTTCATGGAACGATTATCAGCTCCTGGTCCATAATGATTTCTGTAATCTTCATGTATTAAACCCATAGGGGATAGTATTTGTGGCTTGTTGTTAGTATTTCTAACACTATACATACGAGTTGTTGCTGTTTTGGTTGGTTTAGGTACTTCCCTAACATCTCCTACAAATTTGAAAGTATTTTTATCGTGTGTGATGTTAAAAGAATCAAACTCAATTCCCTTAACCGTTTTTATATTTCCATTTTGTTTATATTTGATAGATGCATTTGCTGACCATACGTAATAGTTTTTTTTAATAGTATCAACTCTATCTTTATATTTACAAGTTCCATTATCTTCAGTTGCATTTCTATTGTAATTAAGTGCACCTGAATCCATACAACCTTTTATTGTTGGTGGAACTTCTTCTACTACCTCTTCTACTTCCTTATATAAACAACTACCATCATTATCTTGAGCTAATGAATTATAATTCTCAGCCTTTGGATCTGTACACCCTCGTACTCGTGCACCTACTTTATTTGGAACAGTTGAAGTAAATGATGAATTAGATGTAACAGATTTTAATATCTGAGAAACCTTATCCATTGTTATTTGCTCTTCCTTACTTAATATATTATCTTTTTGTATATCTCGTTTTGGTAAATAGAAATCAATACAATTAATTAAAGATTGTTGTGCATCTTGTTGTAGTTGTGCAATTGATAAATCAATACAATCTGATTTATCTCCCGTTTGGTTGCCATAATTTATATCATTAATACTCCAATTTCTATTTGAAGCATAATAATTCATTGATTCAATAAATTTTGTTTTAATTCTGTTTATTAATATTTCAAAACTAGGTATGCTAAATTCTGTTTTAATTAAATTTATATATTCAACACCATCACTTTCATTCCCTTTTGACATCAAGAAATCTTGTAATATTTTTTCTAAATCTAAATTTTCAATAAAAACATTTATATAATAAATTACATCATCTCTAAATGTACCACTATCAAGAAATACAGATAACCTTTTTTCTAAATCTTTATTTTTTCTTTTAGCTCTATTTGGTAATAATCTAATCTCAGTTCTTGATGCTGAAATTTCATGTACCCATAGATTATTATCATCATCTACTGCATCCGTTCCAACTCTTCTATTTAAAAGAGTTACTTGTGTTTTAAATATTCCATTAGAGTATCCTGCCTCTCTAATTAGTTTTTCAATATCTACTATAAATTCAGGAGTTCCATTTTTCTTTTTAGTAAATTGATTATCTGATATTATAAAGTAATCACTAATATTTACATCATCTAAGTAAATATATCTTACCAACTTACCATCATCACCTTGTGGTAATTGGTTTTCACTTGAATCAAATAATATAAATTCGATCATATCAGAACAACCAAGTCCAAAGTTAGATTTAGATATTTCTTTTTCAAATACCTTTCTATCCTCGGAATTAACTTTATATCCCTTTCTATCGATTATATCTTTAAATCCTTTTATTGCCATTATCCTTTTTTATTTTTTCTAATTTTCCAAGTAAGTCCTTCAATTTTTTGATTACCTGTACCATCTTCAAATTCAATTTCTATTTTAAATTTACCACTATAATCTCTTGCCTTATTAGTCCAACCCTTTGGCTTTGGATTGTTCTTTCCACCAATTGATTTTCTAAAGTAAATTGGAATGGACTGTGAACTTCCCTGTGCGATATCTGTATTTACTGAATTTTTCATTCCAGCACCATCTTGGCCAAGTCCTATTACTTTTCCTGAAATACCTCCACCACTCGTTTGTATTAATTTAACGTTAGTTATTTTCTTTCCATCATCTCTAAGATTTTGTACTGTTAGTTCACCGGCTTTACCACTAGAGTTTGGGGATTTTCTTGAAGTTGTCCATTTTATCTCTGTTCCAGCCCCAGGTTCCTGGTCACTTTTGATTCCCCAATAAACTTCATTACCAGAAGTTGGTGCTAATCCACTTGCAGCGGCTGCAGTTTCAGCAGCTGCTCCAGATACTTGACTTGTAAGTTGAGCAACAATATCTTTCTGTACTTCTAGTAACGATTTTAACGTAGCTTTTTGTGCTTGTAATCCTCGAACTTGTGCAGTAAGAGAAACTCTCTCTATACCTTCCTTAGTACCTTTAATTAAAGATTGTTGGAAATCTGATAACAGTTTTACAAACCTCTCATTAGCAACCTCAGTTTCATCTTCGGCTGCAGCTCTTTGTAGTAATGCAGCATCTTCTGATACTTCAAGTTGTGATACAAGACTTCGTAATTCTTCACTAATTGAAACCTCGTTATTTAACTGAGTTCGTAAATCCTCAACTTCCCCTACCTTATCAGAAAACCTATTTTGAAGGGTATCATATTTTTCCTTAAGTATGTAAGGAGCTTTTTTAGGCTTGGTTTTTTTTATTAACTCATCAACCTTTACATCAAGAGATTTTTGTAGTTCCTCTTCGTTATATTTTGGCTTTTCTATATAACCAGATGTTTCTCCACTAAATTTTTCTTGTTGTTCTGATATAGTATCAAATTCATCAGTATCCATCCAATCGGATTTATACTTTACAGAATTTGGATTTTTTAAATCCCGTATTGGCTTCATGCCATACTTAACAAATGGTTTTTCCTTTTTTAACCAACTAATAGATTTACCTCGTTTTTTAAATTTAACAAATTTCTTTACATTATCTCTAGACAATCCAATAGGAAGGTATCTTCCACCCATTTTTCGCACCATGATAGAACCAGTTTTCTTATCTCTGGTTTTATCTATTGCTTTAGAACCTCTTGATAGAAGTTCACTAACTCTAAAATCATCTGGTTTAGCTGCCATCTTATAATTCTACGGTGAATGTTAAATCTTTATCTTCGAAATACTCAATCACACCATTTCTATTTATCTTTGTTTCAATATAATAATCTCTGTTAATTTCCCAATTTGTTAAATTTAATTTAAAGAAATGTCCATTTGCATCACAACTAACTTTAGTATAGTTATCATCAAATGGAACAACCACTTCACCAGTTACTA
>TARA_B110000483_G_scaffold79569_1_pt1 | contig 10302 bp, 7 predicted proteins | sample TARA_B110000483 | Tara Oceans TARA_B110000483 (sample SAMEA4398176) | marine metagenome | biome: Polar Biome; feature: [SRF] surface water layer (ENVO:00010504); material: water (ENVO:00002006), including particulate matter (ENVO:01000060) such as... | depth 5 m
TCCAAGCATTAGAAATTTTACCTAAATAATTTGCTGTAAAACCAGTGATATACGCTTGCTCTTTGTTTTGATTTGAAACTGCACTCCCAAATTCACCATCAAATTCCACTTGTTGTATACTTCCATCTGCGTTGTAAACAAAATCTCTTTGAATATAATTGTCTAATAAAGTATAATACACATTCCCACCAAAACGGAATTTTTTGTCATTAAAATATTTCTGAATCCCAATTTCTACATTGTAAGCAAATTCTGGTGTAACGTTTATATTTGGGACTGTAATATTCCCCGCTTTTTCACGAACTCTGCCAATATCATCTATATTAGGAGCTCTAAAACCAGAAGAAATAACACTGTTAATTTGCCAATTTTTGTTCGGCTTATACACATATCCTAAAGTTGCAGTTACTGCAGAATGATTTGCTTGAATTTCTGTTTCTGCCAATTGTATAAATGTTTGGTCTATCCATTTTGCATTTAAATTAGTATTTGTAAAACGAATACCCGAATTTAAAGTAGATTTACTTGTAATATCTTGTCGATAATCTGCATAAACTGCAGAACTTAAATAATCACTACCACCATCTGGATAGCGAGATTGAATATTAAAGTCGTTTGAAAAACCAGCTATTTCTCCTTCTACAATATTTAATTTTTTTCCCAAAGCTATTGATTTCAAATCATTGTAGGCAAATTCAAAACCATAAGAAAGTGTTCTTTTTTTATCCTCTGTTAACGGTACCGAAAAATCTCCATTCAAACTAAAAACGTCTACAACTTCTTCCCTATTAGATCTATCTAAACTGCCAAATTTGCGTTGAATCCTGCTTTCTTGTAAGTTTTGATATGCCGCTGTGATTGCGCCGTTTTCCATCCAACTATTGTTGGAGTTTAACAGGAATTGTGTAGATGCTAAAAATCTTTTTTGAGGTCCATAAAACCATTCTGCAAATTTCAATTCTCCACTTTTCAACTCTGTTAACCTATCAAATCTTGGAATATCAGATGATAAAGAGTACTGAATGTTTACCTTTAAATCGGTGTTTTTAGACAGTGGTACAAAGAATTTCTGCAAAACATCTGTTTGAGTATACCCTGTATTTCTTTGCAAATTTGGATTAGAATTGCTAGTTGGGTACTCTTTGTAATTTCCATTGATATTTTCTGAGTAGAAGAATACCTTTCCCCAATCATCAAAACCGTGTGCGCGCTTGTTACCCGCTTTTAAGTCACCAAAATCACTATACGAAACACTTGTCAAAGAGGCCCATTTTTGAGTTCTAACTTCTACAGAAATATTGGTTGTGATTTCGTCATTAACTGAAGAAAATCTAGAAAAAAGTTGACTTTCAACCTTATTTTCTTCCGCTATTTTTGGTGTTTTTGTATAATAATGAATGACACCACCTAAAGCATCTGAACCGTATATTACCGAAGAGGGGCCAAAAACAACCTCTGTTTTCTCCAACATGTTTGGAGTCACGGTAATGGCACTTTGCAAATGTCCTTTCCTATAAATTGCGTTGTTCATACGAACTCCATCTACCACCAATAAAACACGGTTAGACTCCATCCCTCGAATTACAGGGCTTCCCCCTCCAAATTGAGACTTTTGAACTTTTATCCCAGGAATTGTCGCCAATAAATCTGCAGATGTTTGCGGAGAAACTCTTTGAATTTTTTTGGAATTTAAAACCGCAATTTGCTCGGCAATTCGATTGGTTCTCTCCTCCCTTTTAAAAAGCGAGACAACCACTTCGTCTAACTGCTCAGAATCATTTGTCAAGTAAATAATATAATTTTTGGATTTTAATAAGGACTTTCGAATCCTTGAGACCGCGTAGGAAAGGTGAGAGAAAATTACAATTTCAATAGAATCAAATTCTGAAATATCCGCAAATCCCTCTTTATCAGTGGTTATATTTATAGTTTCTTTCGCGTTAAAAACACTTACATTTTTAATTATTTTACCAGTCTGCTTGTCTAAGACCTTTACTTTCTGAGTAAACGCACAAATACTATTTAAAAAAATGATGAAAAGAAAAAAATACTTCATTAATTAAAAACTGTTTCTAAAATTTGTAAGGACTTTGGTTTTCTGAAGCCGTCCAAATGTAATTCAAAATATCTAATTATTATTTGCAATACCAATTGCCGCTCCTTTTTACTAAAAGGAACCCCCTCTATACTATCAAAATTTATGCCTAAAAGCTTTTTAAATTGAAATAATTCGTGGCCAGAAATAATATTCCTGTTTCCTGTTGCTTCGGAGAAGCTTCCATTTAACAAATCAAACCCAGAATACTCAATTTCTGAAGTGTCTGGATAAAAACCTAAAAAACGAGATGCATTCAGTAAAAAAAGCAGATGGAAGTTTGATATCTTATCGTGCGCATCGAACCACATGAGACCGGCTTCTAAGTAATTGTAAAAATCAGTATTTTTCTCTTCCTCTTGAATACTGTTGGAAAGCACCTCAGAGAGAAATAAAACTACAGACTGTTTTACAATATCTCTGAAAATAGTTTTATAGGGATGTAATATTTGAACCTCTTTTAAAGTATGTAGTGAACTTTTAGTACTGTGATTTGCCACCAGGATTAACTGAGTAAGTGGCTGAAAATAAGCTACTTTAATACCGCCTTTTTTAGCTTTTAAAACGCCCTTTATAATGTATGACTTTAAACCCTCCTCCGCTGTGTAACATTTTACAATTAGGCTGGTGTCACTATACTTTAAGCTATTAAGTACAATTGCCTTGGTCGTTATAACAGCCATCTAATTTACGATTGCAATTTTTGTCACTGAAGTTTCCGAAGCATCATCGTTAGATAGTAAGACAATATAAATACCAGATGCCACCTTCTTACCTGCCAAATTTCTTTTATCCCAGACTACTTTACCTCCCTTTAATTGCTGTCCCTCAACAACGTTGGTTTCATACACTAAATTCCCTGCAATATCAATAATTTTTACATTCGTACCTTTGGGTAAATGTGTGCCATTTCTGCCGTCTATCGTAATAATTTCATGACTTTTTAGTGCAGGGTTTGGATAAGCGTATACCGCTCCTAAGTTTTCTCCAAAAGGAGCCACTTTACTATTGTAGGCTACAATGCCTTTCGTTGTTGCAAAGTAAACTTTTCCAGAACGCTCATCTGATTTAATTTTTAAAATCCGATTAGAGGGCAAAGGCGAATTTTGCTTACTAAAGTTAGCCAACGTAGTTTGTCCGCTTGGATTTGTATACAAAGCACCTCCTTTGTCCGTACCAAACCATTTATTATCGGCCCCATCTATTGCAATAGAATTGATCGTTTGATCTCCTAAAAGTCTTTCTCCAAAGCCATTTTCATCTCCATTAATTACAATGCTACTTGCATTTGGAGTTTTATCATCAAAAACTCCCGAAGCATTCCCGTAGACAACCAAACCAGATTGCGTGCCTATCCATACTCTATTATTTGCATCTATAGCAATCGTTCTTACATTTAGGTCTGGTAAATTTCCTGAGTTCGGAGCTGTAATTAATGCTTTTTTTCTGTCCCCATTTTCATTATAAACATAAACACCATTTCTTCTAGAGCCTATCCAAATACTATTATTTCTATCTACAACTATTTCGGTGAGGCCCGCAGCCGCATTGGATTGAACACTTTTCAAAGAGATACTACTCCATTGACCACTAGCAGAAAACTTCACCAACTCTTCTGCTGTTTCATAATTTGTTGCCCAAAGAGCCCCACTACGATCAAAGACAGATCCACTAACTCTAATATTAATCGCTGGTAATGAGACCACAATAGGACTAAAAGAACTATTTAAATGATTGTAGGTTTCTACAAGCACAGTGTCTTCAACTACTAATAAACCTCCAGTTGGCTTCGTACTTACATCGTTACTTACGCCTAAAGCACTCATATAAACCCTATTTTCATTTTTAGGATCAATAGTAACATGTACTAAATCGTTTGGCAAATTTTCATTAAAATGCTCGTTTAGCCATGACTCTCCATTAAAATAGCTGTATCCTTTTCTAATATTCATTGGTGTAAAAGTTCCATTATAGCCGCCATACACCACCCAAAGCTTGTTGTTTTGAGCTGTAATAGAAAAAACATCATTAGACAAGGGACCTTCTGGGTGAATCTCTGAATAAGTATTTGGAACCTCTTTTACTGTAGTTAAAATTCCAGTCTCTTTAGTACCTAAAAAAACAGTATTCTCTTCAAAAAAGGAAGTATTTAAAGTGAAGTTAAATTCTGAATTTGGCGAAAACTCAAACACCTCTTCCATTTCTAGGTTTAGCATAATCGCAGCAGTACTCAAAGTAATTGCTAAATGTGAACTTGAGGATTTAACATCTACAATTGGTTGTGTAAAACTAATTGGTTCAACTAAATTCATACCATTAAACAAATATAACTTAGTACCTTCAGTCACAAGTAAATCCTCATTAAATACAATAATTTTACTGAAATTTCGTCCAGAAAAATACGAATCCCAAAGGTTAGAATCAATCAATAAATCACTACTTATTTCTGCTGCAAAAATTCCATTTTCTGTCGCTGCATATAGAGAATCGTTGTGTATGGTAGTCGCATTTATTTTTATAGATGCCGAGTTCTCCCCAATAAAATAAGTGTCTCCAAATTCTAACTTTTTGATGTCATAAACAACCACTGCAAATGGTGTTGACAAATAGAGCTTATTGTTAAATTCTGATATGTGATTGATACTTTTCTCTCCAGACTGACTGAAATTAATGATGTCAGAAGAAATTGTAATACTTCCATCCTCCTCTATAACCTCTATCAAACCATTTTCATACCCAATAACTAATCTTTTGTTACCCGCACTATAATGTATAGCAGTAGTGGTTTCTCCAGACAAACCTTGCACGGAAGAAATTTTATTAATTTCCTTACTATCCGTATTATAAGTAAAAACAGCATTGTCTGACAAGGCATAAATGATAGCATCCACCTTAATAAAATCTTTTACATTGTTGTAGGAATAAAAATCTTCCCACGAATCACTATAATCTGTTTGAGCAGAAAATAGTATTGAAAAAAGTAAAAAATAAAGCAAAAATAATTTTTTCATTGGTGATATTTGATTCTCAAAGATATTTATTAATTGTTGAAATAACGATAAAACACTTACATTAGTATTAAATTGAAAAGATTTTATGAATATTGAAATAGAACGGAAATTTTTAGTGAAAAACCTAAGTTATAAATCAGAAAGCTTTGAAAAAAAATACATTAAACAAGGCTATTTAAATTCAGATAAAAATAGAACAGTTCGAATTCGAGTTTCCAATAATACCGGTTTTATAACAATTAAGGGGAAATCAAATAAAAATGGAACCAGTCGATTTGAATGGGAAAAGGAAATTCCCATTACTGAGGCTGAAGAACTACTACTTTTATGTGAGCCTACCATTATAGAGAAAACAAGGTATTTAATAAAAGTAGGCGATCACATCTTTGAAGTTGATGAGTTTGCAGGAGATAACAGCGGCTTGGTTGTTGCCGAAATTGAATTGAATTCTGAAGATGAGGTGTTTGAAAAACCAAATTGGCTATCAAAAGAAGTCACTGGAAATCTAAAGTATTACAACTCGAGTATTAGCAAACTTCCTTTTATAAATTGGTAAAAAAGTAGTACTAAACGGTATAAAGGCTAGAAATAAGTGGCGCTTACAACATATAATAGATGCCTAAAAAGTGACTAGCACTGCCTAAAAGAACAAATACATGGAATATTGCATGGTTGTACTGTAATTTTTTAAGCATGTAAAAAGCAGCTCCTAAGCTGTAAAAAACACCTCCAATAACTAAAAAACACAGGCTAAAAGAAGTTAAGTTTTCCATAAGGGGTTTTACGAAAAACACCACTTGCCAACCCATTAACAAATACATCGCAGTGGATAGCTTATCAAATCTCCCTGTAAAAAACAACTTTAAAATAATTCCTACCAAAGCAAAAAGCCATACAAAAAGGAACATATAATACCCTAAACTACTGTCTAACCCCACAAGACAAAAAGGCGTATAACTGCCGGCAATAAGAATATAGATTGCCGAATGATCAAAAATATTTAATTTTCTTCTTCTTTTAGGTATTGTGGCTGCATGATAAAAAGTAGATGCGGCGTACAATATGATAAGACTAAGACCATAAATTATAAAGCTTGCAGGTTTCCAGAACCCTTCAAAATCCAATGATTTTAGAACTAAAAAAGGAAAAGCAATACCGCTTAGTGCCAAACCGAAAGCATGAGACCAAACATTTAATTTTTCTTCGAAAATAGTATAGGTATGATTTAATTTTTCACTCATATTTTTCTATTTGTATCTTTCATGTATTGACGGTCGTTTTGCAGATCTGTTTGAAGTAAATTAAAGGTGATATCCATTAACTTGAATACATCCTGCTCCATATTCATGCCCTTAGTCTCTATCAAGGCGTGCTGATGCACTCTTAAAGTCCCGATATTCCCTTTAAAGATATCCCAAGAAAAAAAACGCTTGCAATCATAATAGACTTGTGGTACAATTGGTATTTGAAATTCTATTGCCAAACTAAAGGCGCCTTTCTTAAAAGGTGCTAAAACAACCTCTTCCGTAGGTACTAATCCTTCGGGGAAAATAGCCATACTTACTCCATTTTGCAGTCTCTTTTTTGCAATTTCAAAAACACGTTTTCTACTCTCTACACAAGACCTATCTACCATAATAACAGAGCGTTTGTAGAAAAAACCAAATATAGGAATTCTTGCGAGTTCTTTTTTCCCTACAAAGACTATCGGCCTTTTACTCAAAGCAATTAAAACAAAAGGATCTAACAAAGAGCCGTGATTTGGACAATACATGTAACTTTTATTAGGATCTATATGTTGATCTGAATTAAAATTTAACCGAAACCCCATGCCATAAATTAATATTTTAGAGAGTATTCTGGCGAACCTCCAAAAGATATGGTATTGTTTTTCGTGCAGTGAGAAAATCAATAAAAAAGGAAAAAAAACCAGCATAAAGGCAAGTATTAAAACATAAAACCACAAGCGCCAAAACAGTAATAAAGGAATTTTTAAAATTTTCATAAGGAACAAAAATACTAATATTCTTTTTGAGTATTGATTTTACTATTCAAAACCTTATTTTTACCATCGCAGACAGTTTTTGTAGCGCACGTAATCTTTTGTTTAGAAACGGAAAGACGCCTTCAAGAGACTTCTTCTATCTTTAAAAATTAAAAACAATACAATGTCAAGAATTTTAACAGGTGTACAAAGTACAGGAACACCGCACTTAGGCAATTTATTAGGAGCTATTTTGCCAGCAATAGCAATGGCCAACAATCCAGAAAATGAAGCGTATCTATTTATTGCGGACATGCACTCTTTAACCCAAATTAAAGATGGAAAAGAGCTGAAAGAAAACACATACAGTACTGCGGCAACCTGGCTTGCCTGTGGTTTAAATATTGATAAAACTATTTTCTATCGGCAAAGTGATATTCCCCAAACCGCTGAACTAACTTGGTACCTTAGCTGTTACTTTCCTTTCCAGCGACTAAAATTAGCGCACAGCTTTAAAGACAAAGCAGACCGATTAGAAGACGTAAATGCTGGATTGTTTACGTATCCCATGTTGATGGCTGCAGATATTTTATTATATGATGCAGAAATTGTGCCAGTTGGAAAAGATCAATTACAACATATAGAAATTACAAGAGATATAGCGAGTAGAATAAATAATTTACTAGGCGAAACACTCGTTTTGCCAAAAGCAAAAATTCAAGAACACACAAAATTAGTTCCTGGAACTGATGGTGAAAAAATGAGTAAGTCTAGAAATAATACAATTAATATTTTTCTTACTGATAAAAAATTACGGAAACAAATTATGGGAATTAAAACCGATAGTTTGGCCTTAGAAGACGCTAAAAATCCGGATACAGACAATGTTTTTTCCTTATATAAATTATTAGCTTCAACTGCTCAGGTTGTAGCAATGAGGGCAAATTATGAGGGAGGAAATTATGGGTATGGTCATGCCAAACAAGCACTATATGACCTTATTATAACAGAGTTTAAAACGGTTAGAGAACGCTACCACCATTTTATGGAGAATAAGCACGAGATAGATGCAGCATTGAACTTAGGTGCAGAAAAAGCAAGAATTACTGCAAACGCTGTAATGAAAAGGATTCGAGGGAAAATAGGGTATTAAAGATGGTATTTAAAAAAAAACCACCTAACAAGGTGGTTTTTTGTTTTTCTATATGTACCCATTTACTGAATCTTCATTGATTTTGCAATTGCCTCCAGCTCAAAAAGGAAGGCTCTTTTATTTACGGAGGGTGCATAGGTGAATCCCTCAAAAACTACAATTCTGTTGTGCTCCTTATCCACTACAGAATAGTTGATAAATGGGCCCGCCATAAAATCATTCTTTACCTCCCATTTACCCCGGGTTTCAAAAGCCTTTTTTCCATCTAAAAATGTTTCTAAAGTATGGGGCGTGTATGCTTCCTCTGTAATCATATACATTGTTTCTGGATCTGATCCAGGGATGTATTTTTTACCAATACGATTCCGAACTGCGATAATATTTTCAGAAACTTTCAATTCCTCTTCTAAAGGAATTGCATACACTAAAATATTATTACTCCCTGTCTTTGCAATACCGCTTTTTAAATGCTGTCTTAACCATAAGAACTCTCCGGTATCGTCTACTGTTTTATACTCTTTTGGAATGGTGAAAGAAACACCAATTTCTTGTAACGTTTTAAATTGAGACGGCTCTAATTGCTTTGCTCTAAAAATATTTTGAGTCATTAAAATATCTGAAGAAATATAAGCTGATATAATTTCCTTTTTATATTCATTAAAAACTTTTATAATACTTTCATCATCGGTTCCATAAACATAAATAACAGTTTGAGGCTGCGCATATACATTTTTCTTGATGTAAAAATCTTCTTTTTTACCCTCACCAATAATCAAAATATTTCTGGAAATATTCATCATACTTCCAAAAGCATTTGGCCCAATCTGTGAAACAGATAACATCGGTTCCGGTTGTGGCAAACCGACAACCAGTTCTCCAAAAGAATTTCTAATTGCAGTTCCTAAATCTCCTGTCCAATCGCTCGCCTTTGTAACCACCATGACCTTATTCACCTTACCAAGCGAGGTTCTTAGTACAAATTTATCTGTTCCAACACAAGAGTTGAAGAAGAGTACGATACTAAATATTGCTATTATTTTTTTCATGATTCGTTTTATATAAATCGTAATACCCCAAATATTATTCCACTTTCGGTTTTATAAAGAAGTTTATAACAGAAAAGCTGCTATTTTTAAATGCAGCGCAGGTCTTTAAAATTTCTTAGGATAAATACTCAAGCGTTGCCCAATTTTCAATCTGGTAGTTTTCATTCTATTCCAGCGCTTGATATCACGTACCCTTACTCCAAACTTATTGGCAATCTTTCCTAAAAAATCACCACTTCTTACCTTATATCGAATCCGCTTATCCATCTCAAAATACTTTGGTAAGGGTTTTTCTCTTTTAGCAGCGTCTTCTCGCGCCAACTCATAAATAGCCATTTCATTTTCTATAAAAGTCAAAGAGTTCTTTCTAGGCAAACGAATTGCATAATTTTTCCCTGCAACAAATGGAATAATCGCTAGCTTATAAGCAGGGTTTAAAAACTGAATTAACGCTATACTTATTCCTGTTTTTTCAGAAACCTGATCAAAACTTACGGTCTGTTTTATCTGAATGGTATCTGTTTCAAAAAATCGAATTTGTGGAGCTTCAGGAACTAAATCATGCGCTATTTGATATTCAAACAAATACATTGTTGCATAAAATGCAGGAACATAACTAGCCGTCTCCTTTGGTAAAAACGGACGAATATTCCAATAATTTCGATAGCCCCCAGAGCGTTTTATTGCCTTTGCTACATTTCCTGGACCTGAATTATATGCCGCTAAAGCCAAATCCCAGTCTCCAAAAATAGTATAAAGGTCGGATAAATACTTACACGCAGCAATGGTTGCACGCACTGGGTCTTGTCGTTCGTCTACATAAGAACTCACTTTTAATTTATATTGCACCCCTGTTGGATACATAAACTGCCAAAGTCCTGTGGCACCAACACCAGATTTTGCAGCTGGATTTAAAGCAGACTCCACAATTGCAAGATATTTCATTTCTAAAGGAATATCATACTGATCTAAATATTTTTCAAACATTGGAAAATAATAGGCTGCCTTTGCCA
>TARA_B110000483_G_scaffold66970_1_pt1 | contig 10300 bp, 10 predicted proteins | sample TARA_B110000483 | Tara Oceans TARA_B110000483 (sample SAMEA4398176) | marine metagenome | biome: Polar Biome; feature: [SRF] surface water layer (ENVO:00010504); material: water (ENVO:00002006), including particulate matter (ENVO:01000060) such as... | depth 5 m
ATGGATAGGTGGTTCTCTTATAGTAGGAGCCTCTTCATATATTGCTTGGCGAGAAAGTAAAAAAAATAAGAAAAAGTTTTAAAAATATATTTTTATAAAAAACAAACTTAATAATTATTCAAACGTTTTGATTAATCTCAACAATGTTAGCATTTGGATCAAATAAATAAATTTGATGAATATTTGGCATTGCATACACTTTTGCGTCAGTATACGGAATATTAGCTTTTTTTAATTTTTTTATGAAAGCTTTTATATTTTTTACACTAAAGGCTGGATGTCCTCCAATAGTGGGGTTATGTATAAATTTATTTCTCCAACTAAATGTAAAATCTGCTTTATTGATATGAACTCCCGAATGATTGTCATCTAGAGGAAATATAGCTAATTGATTTGATGCTATATTAACTTTTCCTAGTTCTATTGGAGCCTTCCAAGTACCTTCTTTAATATTTAAATTTTTAGCAATAAAATCAACTGATGATCTAACATCATAACATTCTAGATTTACGTGGTGAAAGTTCCATAATAAATCGCTTTTATTATTGGATTTATCTAATTTATGAATTAAATCAACTAATTCTATATAATTTAAACTTGAATCTTGTAAGATTATAGATTTGATTGCTTCACTTTCATTATATTGTTTTATTATAAAGTTAACTTTATTTTTTTTTAAATTTTCAATTATAAGACTGAGATTATTAATAAACAAAGAGGGAAATGTTCTTCTACTTTGATGTTCTAAAGGAACTTTCAAGTTATTTGTCAGCTGATAAAGTTTTAACTCAATGTTACCTCCAGATAAAAAATATTCAGTTTCACCTGCTCTTGTATTGTTATTAAATTCTTTATCATTTAATAAGAAATTATAAAACTGAGAAGATTTTTCTAAATCAAAAACAGGTATGGATAATCTAGCAATATTCCAATTCATAATCTTTTCCTTAAAGCAGTAATAATTATTTACATTATAAAATTAAACAAACTAAATCAAAATATTCATAAAATTTTTGATTCGAAATTTGTGTCTCTTAGATCAAAATCTTAATAATTTAATTTTGTCTTTATAAAATTATACATGATCTAGACTTTTGTGTGTGTTTAAGCTAAATTTGAATTTGAATATTTAAGGAATGAAAATGTTAGTTGTGGTTTCCCCAGCAAAAAAACTTGATATGAAACCGGTTCAAGGGATTTCAGAAACCGAACCAATTTTTTCTAATAATGCCAAAGAATTAGTTGATATTACTAAAACTTTAAGTGTTGATGATTTAAAAAAATTAATGGATATTAGTCCTAGTTTAGCTCAGTTAAACAAAGAACGTTTTAGTATATTTGGAAATCAAGATAAAAAGGCAGCTGCGTTTGCGTTTGCAGGTGATACTTATAAGGGTCTAGACACTAATTCATTGAGCTCAGACGATGTGGATTGGGCTCAAAAATATTTAAGAATTTTGTCTGGACTTTACGGATTGTTGCGGCCTTTAGACGCAATAGAGCCTTATCGTTTAGAAATGGGTAGTAAATTAAAGGGGTCACATGGAAACTCTCTATATGAATATTGGGGAAATAAAATATCCAACAATCTTAATAATTATGGTCAAGAGATTGGCTCTAAAGTGATAGTAAATTGCGCATCTAATGAGTATTTTAAAGTCATAAAATTATCTAATTTATCCCTTAGAATAATCACGCCTATTTTTATGGAAATTAAGGATGGAAAAGAAAAAATTATTAGCTTTTACTCCAAGAATGCACGTGGGGCAATGGCTCGTTATATAATTCAAAATCGTTTGGTTGATCCAGAAAAGTTAAAGTTTTTTGATCTAGCAGGATATGTCTTTAATGAAGAAAAATCAAGCCATGATAAATTAGTTTTTTTACGTAACCATTCTTAAAACACATAAGGAATATGTCTTTATCTAAGAAATTTTTTATGTTGACATTTTAATTCTCTCGTAGCCAAATGAGCTATTAATTTTATGGAGAACTTTAATGAATTATAAACAAACACTTTTATCAGCAGCATTGATTGCTTTTGGTTCGGCAACACTTTTAATACAAAATGATGCTCATGCAGATGCAAAGTTTATAGCTAAAATAGGGCATCTAGAGTCTGCAAAACAACCAAGACATCAAACACTCGAAATTGTTGCAAATCTTGTAAAAAAAAGAACAAATGGTGAAGTTGAATTCAAATTATTTCCTTCTGCACAATTAGGTAATGCGAGGCAAATGAATGAAGGTGTTCAATTGGGAACTCTTGAGGCAACGGTATCTCCTGCTGCTTTTTTAGGTGGTTTTAATTCTGCTATTTCTGTCTTAGATATACCTTATTTACTTCCTGAGAATAGTGATCAGGCGCGTAAATTAAGATCAGGTCCATTCGGCAAAGCTCTGCTAAAAAGTTTTGAGAAAGGTGGTTTCACAGCTGTTGCATGGTGGCCTAATGGGTTTAAAAACTTTACCTCTAATAAGCCACTTAAAGATATAAGTTCATTTAAAGGACAAAGATTTAGGGTAATGGATTCAAAAATATTAATTGAGCAATTTAATTCTTTAGGAGCGTCTGCTATAGCTTTACCTTTTGGTGAATTATATACATCTCTTCAGAACGGTGTTGTTGATGGTCAAGAAAATCCATTAACTACTATACGTTTTATGAAATTTTATGAAGTTCAGAAAAACTTGGTGGTTTCTGAACATGGAGCAATGGAGGATATTACTTTATTTAACCCTGCATGGTGGAATAAATTACCTTCAAAATATCAGGATGTTATAATAACTGCTTTTAAGGAGGTTGTGCCTGGTTTAGAAAAAAGAGCTGTTGCAGGACAAAAAGCTGCACTTGAACACATAAAAAAATCAGGTATTAATGTTAGAGTTGCAGGTGTAAAAGAACGAGCAAAAATGCGATCTATGATGTTCGATGATGCACAAAAAGCGTATATTGGTAGAGCAAAGGACACTGGTAAGTCTTTGATGGCATTGTATGGCAAAGAATACTCTCGTTTAACAAATAATTAAAAATAAAATAATACTCCCTAGGAATATTTAATTTCTAGGGATTTTTTTATAAAATTTAAATTATGATTAAACAATTTGAAAACTTACTCAATAAACTTAGAACGTTTGAACGTGTTACAATTGTGTTTCTAACAGTATCTATGATAGGGCTATATGGTTTCAATGTCTTAATCAGGGAGATTGCTCCACAATACGCAAGTACTTTTGCATGGATTGATGAGGCTTCAAGAATATTAATGGTTTGGGTCGTTTTTTTAACTCTTGGCCTTGCTTTTGATAGAGGACGTCATATTGCTATGACTTCATTACTTGCTTTGTTTTCTCTTAAAAAGTTTGTTTATGTTACCAAAGCAATTGATTTATTAGGCATAGTTTTTTCATTATATTGTGCATGGTTAGGCTTCAAGATAACTGTTTTTGTTCTAAACTCGGGGCAAGTTAGCCCTACTTTAAATCTACCTATGTTTATTTTATATATTGCACCTACTATAGGATTTATACTTCTTTCTTTTCGTTTTGCTTTTAGTTTTTTAAATTTAACAAAAAGGTTTGATGTCATTAAAGATAGTCTGAAAAATAAGGCAATCTAGGGTAAGATTATGATTTTCATTATTATCACTATTGCATTAAGTCTCTTAGCCCTTGGGTTTGAAATGTTTGTCGTGCTTGGAGTTCCAGCGATAATAGTTAAGGAAACTTTTTTTTCAGGTATACCCGATATTGTTATTATCCAAAAAATGGTTGGAGGAATTAATCATTCAACATTACTCGCAATTCCTTTTTTTATAATAGCTGCAGAAGTTATGTCATCTGGCGAGATAGCAAAAAGATTAACAAATTTTATAAAAGCTTGTTTTGGACATTTAACTGGTGGTTTGGGCCACACCACAATTGGAAGTGCTATGGCCTTTGGTTCTGTGTCAGGATCTGCTGCAGCTACAGTTGCTGCAATTGGGAAATTAATGTATCCAGATCTAAGAAGTGTAGGTTACAAAGAAAAATTTAGTCTAGGATTAATTGTATCTAGTGCTGAAACAGCTATTTTGATACCACCTAGTATAACGATGATTATATATGGATGGATGACGGGAACATCTATCACTGCACTTTTTGCTGGAGGTTTAGCTGTAGGTGTTTTTTTAGGCCTTGCTTTTGCAGGGTTAGTAATGTTTGAAAGCTATAGATATAATGTAGGGTCAAACCCTCCTCGTAAAAAAGGAGAGTTCTTAATTAAATTAAAAGATGCAAGATGGGCTTTAGGTATGCCTGTTATTATATTAGGTGGGATTTATTCTGGGTTTTTTACGCCAACGGAAGCCGCCGCAATAAGTGTGATTTATGCTCTTTTAGTTGAATCTATGATTTATAAAAATTTAAACTGGTCTAATTTCTTTAATGTAATTGAAAGAGGCGCAATTTCCTCCGCTGTAATTTTTATTTTACTTGCTATGGGTAGCGTTCTTTCTTTCTTCATAACTATTATTCAAATTCCAGATATGCTTAAGGATTATTTATTAAGTATTGACGCTGGAATGATTACTTTTTTATTAGCTGTAAACATCTCCTTTTTTTTAGCAGGAATGTTTATTGATCCAAATTCAGCTCTTCTAATTCTTGTCCCTCCATTATTTCCAGTAGCTATTTCTCTTGGTATAGATCCGATTCATTTTGGTCTTATTGTTACACTTAACATTGGAATTGGTATGATAACGCCCCCATTTGGATTAGATATATTTGTTGCTTCTTCAACATTGAATAAGCCTGTGTTAACAATTATAAATGGCATATGGCCATTTCTTCTTGTAAATCTTTTTGTACTTTTTATTGTTACATATGTTCCAGAAGTATCAACATTTTTACCTAATTTAATTATAAACAAATAAAATTTAAGGTTTAAAAGATGCAAGATAAGTTCAAAAGTAAAATTTATGAATGTGATACAAAAGTAATTCATAATCATATAATTAACAATGATTACAGGCACTTAATTTTAAGTGCCCCTCGTAAAGCTTTAGATATTATTCCGGGGCAATTTTTTCATTTGCAGTGTCCTCCATCAGAGAGTTCTATTTCTTATTTGAGAAGGCCAATGAGTGTTTATCAATTTAATCAAATAGAAGGTAAAATTGAGTTTTTGTATAAAATTCATGGTAAAGGCACCAAGGCTATGTCTAGTTTAAGAGAAGGTGATATTTTTAACATATTGGGGCCATTAGGAATAGGTTTTACAATTGAAGATAATTGGAAAAATTTAGTTTTGGTGGCTAGAGGAGTAGGGTTAGCAACATTGGCTCCACTTGCCAAATTTGCAATGGAGAAAGGTAAAAAACTTACTGCTATTTGTAGTGCAAGGTCACCAGAACACTTAATGTCACTGGATCTCTTTAGATCTTTTGGAGTAAAAATTATTACAGTTACTGATAATGATGGATCTAGTTCTATACCAAAGCTTAAAGCGTTAATTAATAATTTATTATTAGAACAAAGTATTGATGCTTTTTTCACCTGTGGCTCCAATAGAATTTTAAAGCTTTTGAAAATGATTTGTATAAAAAATAAAATAGCTGGGCAAATTGCATTAGAGCAGCAGATGGCTTGTGGAATAGGTATGTGCTTCTGCTGTGTTAGAGCTTTTGAAGTTAAGGGAAAGATCTTACATCGAAGAGTTTGTAATGAAGGCCCAGTTTTCAACTTGTTAGAAGCTATGCCATGGTAGATCTCACTACTACTATCGGTAATTTAAAGCTTAAAAATCCAATAATGCCTGCTTCAGGAACATTTTCAGATGAGTTGTCTTCAGTATTTGATATAAATCTGTTAGGCGCTCATGTTGCAAAAACTATTACTGCTGAATTAAGAACTGGTAATGCTACTCCAAGAGTTTCCGAAATAGGGTATAATATGTTAAATTCTATAGGTATACCTAGTAAAGGTATTGATGATTTCAAAGAAAACATTTTGCCGTTATACAAAAAATACAAAGTACCGTTTGTAGCTAGTGTATCTGCGCCATCTGCCGATGAATTTGCTTATATTTGTAATGAAATTTCTTTGCCAGGTGTAGATGCGATTGAAATTAATATTTCTTGTCCTAATATTGAAGATGACGGTAAGGCGTTTGCAATGAGACCAAATTCAACTTTTAATGTCATTGATAAAGTTAGATCTATTACAAACCTTCCTTTATGGGCAAAGTTAACACCAAATACAGGTGAAATAACTGAGGTTGCCATAGCTGCTCAAGAAGCTGGAGCCGATGCATTGGTTGTAGCAAATACTATTTTGGCTATGCAAATTAATATTAATACATTTAAGCCTACATTAGGAAATATAATGGGAGGATTATCTGGACCAGGCCTAAAACCTATAGTTTTGAGAATGGTCTATCAATGTTCTAAAGTTGTTGATATTCCGATTATTGGATGTGGTGGAATTGCTAATTCGGATGATGTTGTAGAATTTTTGCTTGCTGGTGCTACAGCTGTTCAAGTCGGTACCGCTACTTTTATAAACCCTTCGGTTATGATTTCCATTATTTCAAATTTAAATGAATATTGTAATAAGAACAAACTTTCTAAAATTTCAGATCTAATTGGTTTAATTGACGACCAAAATGCTTCTGATAAAACTATTTTTGTGGAATATTGATAAATGAAGATTAAAAATATTAAGAATGATGACAATGATGAAGAATGGATCAAAAATTTAGCCACTAAGATTTTCAATGATATTTATGACTTAACTAAAGACAGACAAGGGATTTCAAGGGAATCTTATGGGTCAGGAGAAACTCTTGCCATTAACTATTTAATAGATTTGGCTAAAAAATTAGATTTGTCTGTTGAGACTGATGAAGCTGCAAATGTATTCTTTACTTTAAATGCGTCGATAAATAATAAATATATTTTAACAGGTTCACATATGGATTCAGTTCCGTTTGGTGGTAACTTTGACGGGCTTGCTGGGGTTGTTGCTGGATTTCTTATTTTAGCATATTTTTCTAAAAACAATATCAATCCAGATTATCCTATAAAGGTGGTTGCTCTTAGAGGAGAAGAGAGTGCTTGGTACGGAAGAAACTATATTGGTTCAAAATCAATATTTGGCTTAATTACTGAAGATGATTTAAATTCAACTCACAGAAGTACTGGTGAAAAGTTGTCAAAAGCTATGGAATCATGTGGTGTAAACTTAGATAAAATAAAATCTGCAGAAACACTAATTGATAAAAGTAAGATTGAAGTATTTATTGAACTTCATATTGAGCAAGGTCCAATTCTTGTTGATAGAAAATGGCCTGCGGCTATTGTAACAGGCATTAGAGGTAATAACCGTCATCTTAAGATTAAATGTAACGGATCAGCAGGTCATTCTGGAACCATTCCAAGGTATTTAAGAAAAGATACTGTTTTTGCCAGCGCAGAACTTATAACAAGAATGGATGATCATTGGAATACTATTCAACAACACGGTGGAGATTTAGTGTTAACTTCTGGTATTTTTCATACTGATATGGAACATCATGCCATGTCAAGAATTCCAGGTGAGCTTTTCTTTAGCTTTGAAGCTCGTAGTCAAGATGAAACTACACTCGATGCACTTGAAGCACTTCTTAAGTCTGAGTGTAAAACAATAGAAAGGGAAAGGGGTGTTAAATTTCAGTTTGATAATTTAATAAAATCGTCTCCCGCAGAATTGGATGAAGGTGTAATTGAAAAACTATTAAATTCTTCAGAGAATATTGGACTTCCAAGAGCATCTTTACCAAGTGGCGCAGGTCACGATGCTGCTATTTTTGCAAACACAGGTGTCAAAACTGGAATGATTTTTGTTAGAAATGACAAAGGATCTCATAATCCTGATGAAATGATGGAAATAGAAGATTTTATTTTGGCAATGAAAATCCTTAAAAATTTTATTATAGGATACTCCTCTTAACTATTAACTTACTTATTAAAAATAAAAAATTATTTGAAATTTATATTGTATTTTATATAACTAGACTAAGTTGTTTCTAAATGTTAATTGGGTTAAAATAGATATCTTATTATTTTTTGTAAATGAGGATAGGATTAAAAATGTTTCCAACAAGTTTTCCTGAAAAAGAAGTAATTTCAACTATTACGGCTAAAATGTTAATTGAAGTTGAGGCTGTTAGATTTAGTGCTAATGAACCTTTTAAATTCACATCTGGTTGGGCTAGTCCTGTTTATATTGATTGTAGAAAATTAATCTCTTATCCAAGAGTTCGTCATACATTGATGGATTTTGCAGCTTCCGTCATTACACGAAACATTGGCTTTGAAACTATTGATTCAATAGCAGGTGGTGAAACTGCAGGTATTCCTTTTGCAGCATGGATAGCGGACCGACTAATGCTTCCAATGCAGTATGTTAGAAAAAAAGCAAAAGGATTTGGTCGCAACGCTCAAATTGAAGGTGATTTTGAAAATGGTTCACATATTCTTTTAGTTGAAGATTTAACAACAGATGGAAATAGTAAAATTAAATTTTGTGAAGCTCTTCGTGAAGCAGGTGCAAAGGTTGATCATACGTTTGTTGTTTTTTATTATGATATTTTTCCACAAACCAGACAAGCTCTAGACAAAATTGGGTTGGAAATGCATTCTCTAGCAACTTGGTGGGATGTATTAAAGGTAGCAAAAGAATATAATTATTTCGATACTCAAGCAATTGGTGAAGTTGAAAGTTTCTTGCATGACCCTATGAAATGGTCTGCAGATCACGGTGGTGCTTCATCTTTGTCAGATTGAGATTAATTAATTACTTGTTAACAACCTTATACTTTTTTAAATTTCCTTCTCTCCATGCAATATAGCTTGTTGAAGCTATTATGAGGAACCCACCTAACCATAATGTTACAGTTGGTTCTTCTGCAAATAATGCATATCCAATTAATACAGACCAGATTAATCTTAAAAAATCAAAAGGTAAAATTAAAGCTAGTTCGCCTTTTTGTAATGCAGAATTCATAATTGTTTGGGCTAAAGTTCCTGTAACAGCGATGAATATTAAAATGATGAACTGGTTTAAATTAATCATTTCAAAAAAAGGAAATGCAAGCAAAAATGTTGCAGGTATCATTCCTATTCCAAAGTATAAAGAAATAGTAACCGCGCTATCTGTTTTAGTTAGTTTTTTTATAAAAATCAGGCATATTGACCAAAGGAAAGAAGAAAAAATTATTAATGCGGCTCCTAATTCTATTGAAACATCTGGTCGCATTACGATGATTGTTCCAATAAACCCTATAATTAAAGCTGATGTTCGTCTTAATTTTATTTTTTCTTTCATGAAAATCACAGCAAGAATAGTTGCAAAAATAGGAACAGTAAAACCCAGAGTTGTTAATTGTGCTAAAGGAGTAGTTGATATACCATAAAAGAAGCAAGACATTGCCACTGAATTAGTAACAATCCTATAAAATTGCATTTTAGGTTGATGAGTTTTAAATATTTTTAACCCTTGTTGAAAAATGACTGGAGCTAGAACAAATATAACTAAGGCACATCTAAAAAATGCAATTTCAAATATATGAACCTCTTTAGATAAATATTTAACTGCGCTATGCATTAAGACAAAAAACAATCCTGATAAAACCATGAAAAAAATAGCAATTAATGAAGCAGGAATATTTTTGGTAGTTTTATTAAAGTGTTTAATTATTCGTTTCATCGGACCCATTTTACTAAGCAAATATTCATGTTATACATTGAGCCCTATTTAAAAATAATACGAGTTAAAAAAATTATGAATCTTGATTTTAAATAAAATCACTTGTATCAGATTTTATCTTGTAATCTAATTGTGGTTCTACAACTTTCATTCAAGGTAGTTTAAATATGATTAAATTAATAAAGTTATTTTTTTTAATATTTATAATCAGTAGCTCAACAGCTTTTGCTAGTAGTGATTTGAGAGCCTATGAGGCAATAGAAAATAAAGATTATAAAAAAGCATTGTTTTACTTGAGTTACGATGCAAATTTAGGTGACGATAGAGCTCAATATAATCTAGGAATTATGTATAAAAAAGGCTTGGGTGTATTAATTAATAATAATGAAGCATTTGGTTGGTTTTTTCTTTCAGCAGAACAAGGCAATATTCTAGCTAACTATGCTTTAGGAAACTCTTATAACAAAGGTGAAGGAGTTAAAAAAAATTATCCTCTAGCATATAAAGCGTTCAAGTATGCTAGTCTAAGGGAACACCCTTTATCAAAAATTAATTTAGGTGCGATGTATTTTTT
>TARA_B110000483_G_scaffold122695_1_pt1 | contig 10299 bp, 4 predicted proteins | sample TARA_B110000483 | Tara Oceans TARA_B110000483 (sample SAMEA4398176) | marine metagenome | biome: Polar Biome; feature: [SRF] surface water layer (ENVO:00010504); material: water (ENVO:00002006), including particulate matter (ENVO:01000060) such as... | depth 5 m
CCCGCCCTATCACAAGCTGGTAGAGTTGCGGGCGTAGCGGACATGAAAAGTTTTCCTATGGATCTAACCGGACGGTATGGAGGCGTAATGTCTGCGGGGAGTAAGCTCCCCGGATACTCAATGGGAGGCGTAGCAAAAGGAGCACAAGCAGGGTACCCCGCAGTTCTTCATGGAACCGAAGCAGTTGTACCTCTTCCAAATGGTAGGTCTATACCTGTAGAGATGCAAGGTACTAACCAAAATAACAACGTATCTGTAAACATAGCTATAGACCAAAACGGCAACTCTAAGCAGGATAGCCAAGCAGACGGTAAACAAGGAGCAGACTTAGGTGTAGCTATAGCCGCCGCTGTTCAGAAAGAACTTCATAATCAAAAGAGATCGGGCGGTATACTTAGCCCTTACGGAGTCGGATAATGGCTGGATTTAGTTTTACAATTTCAGGCGCAGAAGTAGACACCTTAAAGGGTATTACGGGGAGCGCAGCGCAAGAAATAGTGGCCGACAGGGGTTTATCCCGAACTGTTAAGCATAGAGTACTAACCTCTAAGTTTGGGGACGGATACGAGCAAAGAGTACGAGATGGAATAAATACAAAGGACGATTCTTTTGCTATTTCTTTTAACAATAGAGACGCGGCAGAAATAAACCTTATAGCAGCATTTTTAGACTTAAAAGCAGGACTTAATTTTAACCTTACTATTACTAATCTTACCACAAACGAAATTATAAAAGTAGTTTGCGAAGGATATAATATTAGTTATGGGCATGAATTTTACCATAGCTTACAAACAACCTTTAGAAGAGTATATGAACCATAATGCCAAATTTAATAGATACAGTACAATTACAAGAAATAGATGCGGGATACGTAGAGTTATTCGACTTTACTCTACCTTCTGGAACCGATGTTCACCTGTTTAAAGGACTAGAAGCTCCGAGCCCTATTCCGTTCGGGGACCTGAATGGGGTACCTTCGGCCTATTTCTCCACTCCGGATATAGTGACTACGTGGGCAGGGTTGGACGTTCGGGCTAGGGCTACGAATCATAGCATCCCCTACTTTTACAATTTTTTGTTGAGTAAATACCCTACTTTTTTCATGGCCCTATACTCTGATAAAATAACTTTAAGGGTGTATGACTCCGTCGGGGTTACTCAGCGCAACTATTCCAGTATAACCCTACCTAGTCCTATATTTGGCGTTAGAAACTGGTACAGAGCAACTTTTGATACTGTAACAGGCGACGTTAAGTTTTATCTGGCCGATGGTAGTTTAGAAAGCCCCAGTATTAGCGACTATACACAACTCGGCCCAACTCAAAATACGGGCGCTTTCTCTATTAATTTAGTAGGCTCCGATATTTTTACTGCGGGCTCACTTGTCAGAAACGCCTCCTACCCCTTCGACGGAGACATCTACCGGTCACAGGTATTCAACACAGTAGGAGGTACAACACCCATTGTCGATTTCACTCCACGTTCGTACAAACTAGGAAGCACTCTCGTAAGCTCTACCTCTGGGGAGACATGGACACTTGAGGGCGACGCCGCCATCTCTCCTCCTCCCCCTACCCGAGTTCCTTTTGGAGACTTGGATGGGGTAGGTGCTGATTACTTCTCCACGCCCAATGTCGTGACGACTTGGGGTGAGTTGGATATCAGGGCTAGGGCTCAGATTGATAGTATTAGTACCTATGCGTTTCTGGCGGATAAAGATTATAGTTTTTTCTTAGCGATGCGACCGGCAGGCCATCTGGTTGCAAGAATAGTACAAAGCCCCGTGATTACTGATATTAGTTCAGTTGTAATTCCGTCAGTATTTGGCGTAATAAATTGGTACAGAGCAACCTATGACGCTGCAACAGGTGACGTTAAGTTCTTCACGGCTGATGGGAACCTAGAAGCCCCTGCGATTAGCGACTATGTGCAACTTGGTGCAACTCAAAACATCGGGGTGAGGTCAATTCCGGTAAGTACAAGCCTTTTCTTAGCTGGCGCGTGGGGGGCAAACACCAGCGTCTACCCCTTCGACGGAGACATCTACCGGTCACAGGTATTCAACGAGATAGACGGCACTACACCCATTGTTGACTTCGATTTTAGTGACTATGTCTCAAGCCCTGAGGTAAAAGGTTCGGTTTCCCAGTGGATATATAATAATGCTGCTTCGCATACGTTAACAGACCCCTCCACAATTGATATAAACAATACAAGCGGCGGAAGCGACTTTACCGGAAACACTTACGCAACGGGTGTGGAATATACCGTAACTTATACTGTTTCTGGTTATGTGTCTGGCAGTGTTGGTCTATCATTTGGCAGCGGCGCTATCAATATAGCTAGAACTGGAAACGGAACTTATACCGAAACTGGTATTAATAGTGGATCAACTCTGATTTATGTGCGTTCTAATACTGGCACACAATGCACCATTGTTATCAACTCCATTAAAGAAGCGGCCGCTCCTACAACTTGGACGGGCCGAGGGCCCGAGTTGATTGACAATATTTCAGCTTCTGCTTGGAATGCTCAGGGGACCAATACGGTAACCGACCCAGACGCTGAAACTGTTGTAGTAACGTATGTAGATGACGTAACCGGCGCGTTTTATGAGCTGGACAATGCTGGCGGCCTGTCTCAAGACCTGATTCTTGGCAGGGCTTACGTTGTCACGGGGTTGGCGAAAGTTAATAACGGGGCGGTATCTCTGAGAATATATCCCGGCGATGGGTCGGCAGACACCGCAAACGCTGTAGCTATTAGCGCAACATCATATGTTCCATTCCAGCTCAACTTTACTGTTGTAGGGGCGGCGATAAACGCAAAAATGCAAGCCTACAACATGGGCGGTACTGAGGTGCTATCTCTCCAATCTATCTCCATAAAAGAAACCCAAGTATTCTCTTTAAACGGTACTGCCCGCGTAAGGGGACTTGAGGCAGCATATACACCTTCTCCTGGTAGTGTATACTTTCCTAACAAAGCAGGAACCCTACTTAAGGAATACCTAGCAGTCCCTTTAGAAATAAAGGGCATAGAGCTATCAAGCTCCGGTGCGGCTGCTAGACCTATACTATCTATTGCGAATATACCCGCTCTCTCCCGTTCGCTAGATGCAAATGAGACTACTCTCATAGACGAAGGCATATATAAAAATGAAGACCTACTAGGAACCGTGGTAGAATACAGAACCACTTTAAGCAATAATTTAAAGACTTACCTAGATGCCGCAGCTAGTCCCGTTGAGTTTCCCTCCCATAGATTTATAGTGGATAGGGTATCGTCTGAGAACCGTATCTTAGTAGAGTTTGAGTTAGCATCCGTATTTGATATTGAGGGGGTTACACTCCCTTTTAGGCAAATAAATGGAAGGTACTGTCCTTGGGAGTATCAAGGACGCTTTCTAGGAAACCGTGGGGGTTGTAACTGGAACTTAAATAGTAATGGCAGGTTTTATGATAAAGACGATGCTGCTATTACTGTCCCAAGCGATTGGTCAAGCACGGCCACTTATTCCCTAGGAGATAATGTCAAAACAATATCTAATGGACATACACAAATCTGGAAGGCACTAATAGCCGTTCCTGTAAATAAGAGCCCCCTGCTACATAAAATCTACTGGAAAAGACTAGATGTCTGCGGCAAACTTATTAGTTCTTGTAAAGTAAGGTTTCAAGGTAACGCAGTAGATTCTACCTTATCCCAAGCCGTACCTCTACCCTTTGGAGGATTTCCTGGAACTAGGACGTTTAAGTAAATGTTAGAAGATATAAGAAGTCACTTTGAGAAGGCGTACCCTAGAGAAGCTTGCGGAGTAGTTGGAATAGTAAAAGGAAAAAGGAGGTGGTTTCCTTGTAAGAATGTAGCAGAAGGAGAAGAGGACTTTATAATGTGCTCCGAGGACTGGTTTAGGGTACGGCAGCAGGCGGATATATTAGCAATAGTACATAGCCACCCTGACTCCTCAAACGAACCCTCCAAGAGCGATATAAATAATTGCAACGCTCTTCAAATTCCTTACTGGATTTTTTCATATCCTGAAATGGACTTGAATAAAGTTGCCCCAGAAACCGTACAAAACACATTAATTGGGAGAGAATATGCCTTTGGTGTTCGAGACTGCTTCGAAGCTTCTCGAGATTGGTTAATAGAAAAAGCTAATATAACTATACCAGCAAGAGCTCCTTTCGAAGACGATTGGTGGGAAAAGAACTTAGACTACTTCACAGAAGAACGTATAAAAAGCTGGAATTTATTAAGGGTAGACGAAGCACAAGAGCACGATGTTTTAGTCTTTAGCGTAGAAGCAGATGTAGGTAACCACTGTGGAGTATATTTAGGAAATGATGTATTTTTCCATCACGCAGTAAACAGGCTCTCTTGCAGAGAATCTTTATACCCTTTTTGGGTTAAGCATATAATAGGTATTTACAGATATGAAGCGTAAAGTAATTTTAGAGGGTGAGATAGGGGACAGATTCGGTAGAGAATTTACTATTAATGCGGACTCGTTTAAGGACGTGGTACGATGTTTAAATAGTAACTTTCCAGACTTTCACAAATATCTGTTAGAGGCAGACGAAAAAGGTGTGGGCTTTACGTTTCAAGTTGGAGAGTCTGCTTTATCTGATGAAAGAGAGCTACTTCTTCATTACCCTGAAGGTGCAATGGTTATTTCTGCCGTTCCGGCGGGCTCAAAAAGTGGGGGAGCTAAAATTTTAGCTGCTATACTAATTGTAGCCGTCATAGGTCTAAGCAACGGTTTTGGGGCAGCAGGCTGGTTAGCTACTGGGAGTACCTTCGCGCAGACTGCGGGGGCCGTAGCATTAGGATTCGCTACAAACCTAGCTATGTCAGGCTTTCAGCAGATAATGGCACCCGACCCCGCTACTGATAATACCAAGGCGGATGAAGCCTACCTATTCCAAGGCACAGGTCAGGTAGCGATTGAGGGAGACCCTGTTCCTATACTATATGGTAAGCTTAGAGTTCCTGGCAGACCAATTAGTGTAGAGGTTAAAAACCTGAACCAAAGCTTTACTCAGTTAAACGGTAGAACTATAGCCACCCCTGCAGAGCAGGAGGCCGATCCAAATGCTCCCAGTGCCCCACCTGTGCAGCCAGGCCTAGACAACGGCGGGCAAGACTACAAAGAGTATGGAAATCTTATTAATTATTAACCTTTCCATAGTATATAATAAATAAATAATAAAAGGCCAACATTAGCTTTGGCAATATGAGGAGTTAGAGATGGCCGGAGACGGAATTACAAGTGGTATTGGCGTAGTTGCAGACCCAAGTAGGCAAAACAACAGCGATACGCAGGTAGGAGACAAACAGCAAGTTGTTAATATCACAGATGTAATCTGCGAGGGGCCTATTAGCGGTCTAGTAGGCGGAGCGGAAGGAGTGTACTTAAACGATAGTCCTGCTATTGACGCTAAGTTTCGTGGTTCTTACTTCGTAAACGAGGTACAGACGGGCACTTTACCTTCCATTACTTTTAATGGGTCCACCTACACAGGTGCTAGTGCCTCGGGATTCTTTACAGACCCAGAGCAAGATGCTACAAACAAGACACTTCAAATACAAAACTATCGTACTGCTTCTCCTGTTACTATAGTATTACCCTACGCATCGCTCAACGATAACTCTGCCATTGCCGTTACTTGGGCGGGCGGGTCGTTTAGCGCAGTTGATTGGGGTACGTATAATAGCGGCTCGGGAAGAATAGCGGTACTTTCTTCCCCCAGTACTGAGCTTTCAGGGCAGTTTACCTATACTAGTGCTACAACGGGTAATTTTATCTTTAAGGGAAACCTAAGCCAAGCAGGGGTAAGGGTATCAGAGACATGGACACTAGAAATAAGACAAGCGTTTCGAGTTGATTCTATTGCGTCAACGGGGACTGCGGGTACTGGCGTAACTCTAAAGAGTAGTGGTGTATTGCCTGATTCCGGCACCTATAAGTTTATACTATTAACCGCAGGGGAGGTTGAATCAGTCGCTGATGTCAATACCACTCCAATTAAGAAAGTACCTCTTCTTGATGTTCAATTTGTTGATGGCAGCCTAAACCAAAGCCCCGTAGAAAGTATAGAGGGGGTCGGAGGCGCAGTAGCGATACCAGGAGTACTAGGTAGCATAACGCCGGGCTTAGAGCTAAAACAAGTACAACAGACCTATGCGACTGCTCAGGGCATTGATATTATAGACTCCGGAAATTATCCCGTAGGACAAACCACAGAGGCTGACGGAGCTCAAGCGATAACTAGAATAAGTGCTGCTGCCTTCGGATTAGATAGTCCGGCTAAAGTAGCAGAAGCAGATAGAGTAACCTTTACTATACGGTATAGAGCCTTTCAAAATATTAGAAACAGAAAGAATACTAAGCACACCGCGTATGCTTGGTACGAAGTAAGGATTGTAGCCCCTGGAGGGGCGTGGGCAGATGGAATTCCCTGCTTCGATAAGTATGGAAAACATATAGTCCACTCTGGTAATACTACTGCTCCTACATCTTTTCAGCATACTATCGGTATAAATGCTTTTCGCCCGTTTCAAAACAATAGTTTTGAAATTCTTATAGCGCGCCTCACTCGGCATGTGGGCTATAGGGTGACCAAGATAGGTACTTCTGAAGGCCAGACTACTGACGACTACTGGACATTTCTAGCTGAGGCTGAAATTTCTAGCTGTGGTTCTTATATTACCGATAGGTTTAGTTACCCTTATTCCTCTGTTGCTTCAATAAGTTTTTCCTCTAAAAAGTATAACGGGGTTCCTAAGAGGAGCTATCTTCTTGAGGGCCTGAGAGTGCAGGTGCCTGATACATATACCCCTCGAGAAAAATCATCTACGGGGGTAGCTCAATATAGCGGTTTTTGGGGAGGGTCTTTTAGCCCTACTCTTACCTATACAGATAACCCTGCGTGGGTATTTTACGATATAGTTACCAACAATCGCTACGGCGCGGGCACTTGGATTAACGCAGATGATATTGATAAGTATGCTCTTTATAGAATAGCGAAATACTGTGATGACCTTGTACCGGACGGAAAAGGAGGCACTGAGCCCCGCTTTAGGGCAAACCTTTATCTTACAAAAGCCACAGACGTTTATAAAATACTTAAAGATATTGCAAGTATGTTTACTGGTATGCTGTATTGGATGGATGGCCAGCTTACGGTAGTGCAGGATGTACCCTCTGACCCTATCTATACTTTTACAAAAGGTAACGTTATTGAGGGCTCCTTTTCGTATGAGTCTACCGGCTCTAAAACTCGTGTTAATCAAATAGTAGTTACTTGGAACGACCCTACTATTAACTATGAGCCATCTCCTCTAATTGTAGAGGACAGAGAGAGCATAGTAAGAACCGGTAAAATAATTTCCCAAAGTGCTGTGGCATTCGGAGCAACCTCCGAAGGTCAAGCAATTCGTTACGGTAGATGGAAGCTGTGGACAGCACTAAATCAGACGGAAGCGATAAGCTTTAAAACAGGTCTGCAGGGCTCCTACATTAAGCCGGGAGATATTATTAATGTACAAGACGCGGATAGATACGCGGTATCCTACAGCGGTAGAATATCTTCCTATACCCCTGGAACTCTGGTGCTAGATAGAGCGGTAGCCTTTACCTCTGGGTCTACATATACTTTGAGTACCTTGGTTACAGAACCCGCTACCTTCTACACAGGCTATACAGCGGTTACTATTGGAACCGACACGTACACTAAAGGCGATAGAATTACGCAAGCTTATGTTGATACTGACGGAACTGGAACAGGCACCTCTTTATCTTTAGTAACACTAGACACAGAGGCTAAAGCCTCTAATGCGTTTGTCGACTCTGCGGGAACCAACCCGCTAGAGACCTCTTGGCAGGAGTATTCGTACGTTCAAACTCAAGAGATAACTAATCCTGCAACCACAACCAATACTTTATCTTTAACTACAGCGGTAGCAGTAGCTACGGAGACTATATGGGCTCTTTCAGAAGTTGTGGGTGCAGGTACGGTTCTGGGCTCTACTAAAGAGTACCGTGTTTTAGGGGTTTCTAAAGATAAAGATACGGAAGTTACTATCAATGCTGTTGAGTACTACCCTCAAAAATTTGACGCAATAGACACAGACTATGAACTTGGTACTATACCAACTAGTATTTATCTTGAGAGGGAGCCTGAAACAGTACCTGCTCCTTCTAATATATACGTAGTTCTTGAGACAGACGCGAGTAATCCGGGAGAGGAGATACGAGTTTTTTGGGATGCTCCAGAAAACTATGAGTTTGTCTCTAGGTACCAGTTAGAGCATGATGTACCTGACCTTGAGAGCGTATTGAGTATTTCTGAGAATTCTATAGCCTTTACCAACCTTGCTAGTGGTACGTATACTTTTAGAGTACGCACAGTTTCCCCGAAAGGAAACGTATCTGCCCCTACTTCTATATCATATATACTAGAAGACATATTCGATGAAAATGTACCGAGAATGCAGGAGGGCATACCAAAAGGTATTATTGCTAATTCTACTTTCTTACTCACTAGTGGTAATACTCTAGCTTTTACGAAAAACCCCGCTTCTGTGGTCTCAGTAGGGGCGAGCCTTTCTACTGCGAGGGTTATAGATGGGGCTGATGCTATAGATGTAAGTTCTCTAGATTATGGTACAGAGTACTCTGTTTTATTTGCAGATTCTACCCTAGACCTTGCCTACTATGATACTACTACCCTTCCTGAGATTCCTCACTGGATACGGCTCGCAGGAACAGAAAACATTTCAACAACGAACTACGCACTAAATAAGTGGACTTCAGTGGGCACCTCTTCTGGCACCGTTTCTTGCGCTGCTAATAGTACTACTGTAACGGGGGTGGGCACCTCTTGGCTTACAACCTTAAAGACACGAGATATTGTTATATTTGGGGCGAATGTATCTGCTGCGTTAACAGGAAAGAAAGGGGCCCTGGTAACCTCTATTTTAAGTGATACCGAAATTAGAATAGATAAAACCTTTTCTACAGCTCAAACTTCTGTGGGCTTATTCAGAAGAACTTTCCGCCCAGACACAAATAATGACTCTATTTTTGCAACAATAAGCAAAACTCAGGGCAGTCCAGATACGTATAGCTTAGAGAAGTTTATAACTCTTGACCCCTCTTTGGAGCTTGGTAAATATGTAGCTGTGGAGACTTCCTCTACTCTTCTACAGTACGAGGCTTCTTCACCCAATAACCAAGTTAGCATTCCATCTAATATCACATGTACCACTACTGCTGTAGGCTTTGTTAGTCCTCTGTTTAAGGTATCTACCCTAAGTTCCGGCTTAGACGGTACAGTGCAACCTACATTTAATAGTCCTAATAGTGGCTCCTTCGGGTATACGTTCACTCTTGATGCGAATGGGGCCGTGGCTTACCTATCGGGAGTAACAGAGTCGGTAACTGTACAAGTAGTAGAGAGTACTAGACAAGGCGATATATTTGAAGGTGTTGGTACTATATCTAAAATTACAGCGGGGGCAGACGGAGCAAGCGTAACAGGACCAAGTGGAGCGTCTGTAAATATAGTTTTTGCTAGAGCCGCTAGCCGACCAAATTCTCCAACCTCTTCTGCAGGTATACCTTCTGCTGATATTCAATGGTATGATACCCCTCCTGCAGGAACGAACCTTTTATGGGCTTCTCGAGGATTAAAAGCAGTAGGCGCCAGTGTTTTTGTATGGACCACACCTTTCCAAGTAGAGGGTGCCGCACACGCTGAAGTATATATTTATAGAAAAAACAGTAGTGCTAATCTTATTGGGGGTAGTTATAACTTTACAAATAATACTTTGGCTGTTCCTAGCAATTGGTCTAAAAACCCTCCAGCTATTACAGCTGATGGCGACACAGTATATGTATCTGTAGGCTTAGCTACTGGAGCTTCTACAGCAACGGCAGCTAGTATTACTTGGGGCACTCCTGCTATTTTTTCACAAAGAACTGACGGAGGCCCTGGAGTTGCTGGAGTTGCCGGAGTTTCTTTAACTTTAACAGCTACTCCAGTTCTGTTTACCTTTGACGGTACTAACTATGACCCTGGGTCTACCTCCGCTTTATCTTTATCTGCTTTTGGAGGAACTATTACAGGAGTAACTTGGAACAATGTAGGAGGTACATTATCAAACTCCACAACCTCGGGGACTACCTTAACCTTTGCCGCTAATAGAACAGAGACCCAAGTAAAAGCTAGTGCAACTGTTACTGCTACTGTAACTGGGACTGATTCAGCCGGCACCACTGGGGTGTCTTTT
>TARA_B110000483_G_scaffold227083_1_pt1 | contig 10291 bp, 7 predicted proteins | sample TARA_B110000483 | Tara Oceans TARA_B110000483 (sample SAMEA4398176) | marine metagenome | biome: Polar Biome; feature: [SRF] surface water layer (ENVO:00010504); material: water (ENVO:00002006), including particulate matter (ENVO:01000060) such as... | depth 5 m
AGAGAAAGAGAAAGGAGGTTTACCCCGCGAGCGACTCACGACATCGAACGCGAAAAAAGATAAATACGAGAGGAGAAATATGAACGAAAACGATTTGAGTGATTTGGTTTCAAAAACAAAAAAGAGTGGGGGTTCCAAAACAAAGCGCACACGTGCAAAAAGTGCACAAAAGCAACCGCTTCAAAAAAAACTTCTAGTTGAAAAAAAAAACACCTCTGTTAAATACACAAACGATCGCGGGAAACAGACGATGACGACGACGATGATGATGACGACGAGTAATACTACTACCACGATGGGGACGATGAGAAGAGGAACAAAATTTGTTCCTTCTTCTTTTTCGAGAGCGAATAAGAAGACGACGAGCAGTAGTGTGAAGATGATGATGATGATGATGATTGTTAAATCAACAACAGCATCATCGACATCATCGTTAAGAAGAAGAAGACGAGGAGGAAGAGCGTCGTCTTCCTCCTCTTCTTCCGTGATTGTCTTCTCAGCTGTGGCATCAGCGTCTTCGTCGAAAAAGAAGAAAAACGTTCTGGTCATCGGCTCGGGTGGTCGCGAGCACGCGTTAATCTATCGTTTGCTCCAGTCTGAAACGTGCGAGAAAGTGTTCGCGTTACCGGGGAACGCCGGTATCGCGACGGAGCCGACCGTGACATCCATCGCGGACGTTTCTGAATCGAATCACGCGGATGTGGTGAAATTTTGCAAATCGAACGCTATCGATTTAGTCGTCGTCGGACCGGAAGCGCCGCTGGTGGACGGGTTAGCGGACAGTTTGAGAGCGGAAAATATCAACGTGTTTGGACCGTCGAAGAAAGCGGCGCAGTTGGAAGGGTCCAAGGAGTTCATGAAGAACTTGTGTAGGAAGTATAACATTCCGACAGCCACGTACGAGGTTTTTAGCGACGCGGAAAAGGCGAAGGAGTACGTGAGAACGGTGACGGGAGCGCCGATTGTGATTAAAACGTCTGGTTTGGCTGCCGGGAAAGGCGTGATTATGGCTGAAACCGTCGAGGAGGCGGAAAAAGCCATCGACGAGCTGATGTTGAATAAACAGTTTGGCGATGCCGGCGATACGATCGTAATCGAGGAGACTTTGTTTGGCGAGGAGGCGTCGTTTTTTGCCGTCGTCGGGGGCGACGTTGCGGTTCCGTTAGCGTCGGCGCAAGACCACAAAAGAGTTGGCGACGGCGATACCGGATTGAACACCGGTGGTATGGGCGCGTATTCGCCCGCTCCAGTCGTCACGAAAGAGATTGAAGAGGACGTGATGAAGAACATCATCGAGCCAACGGTGAGAGGAATGCGTGAAGAAGGGTGCGAGTATAATGGCGTCATCTTTGCCGGGTTGATGATTGACGAGAAAACGAAAAAAGTAAAACTGTTGGAACACAACGTGCGCTTTGGCGATCCCGAGTGCCAAACGTTAATGGCGAGAATGGAAAGCGATTTGTGCCAGCTTTTATACGCCGCAGCGACGAATAATATCACCGACGACGACGTGAAGAGCGTGAAATGGAGCAAAGAACCAGCTGTTAATGTTGTTTTAGCGGCGAAAGGGTACCCGGGAAGTTACTCGAAAGGCGACGAGATTAAAAATTTACAAGGCGCGGAAGAATCGACGGCAAAAACGAAAATCTTTCACGCCGGAACGGCGAGTGGAGAGAACGGGGAGATATTAGCGAACGGCGGTCGAGTTTTGGGGATAACTGCGATGGGTACGTCCGTGAAAGAGGCGACGAAGAACGCGTACGTGGCCATCGATAAAATCGATTGGCCGAATGGTTTCTGTCGAAGCGACATCGCCTATCGAGCAATCGAAAGAGAAGAAGGACGAGGCAAGTGATCATTAGAATAAGAATAATACGTACTTAATTTATATTTATTTATAACTCTCGGGACGGTCCACGTTTACAACTCTTCGTGCGCCTCTTCGAACTCCTTGGCTTTCTTCTTCGCTTCCCTCTCCGCAGCTTTCTCTTCCTTGGACTTAATTTTCGGCAAATCAAACGGAAGTTTTGCGTTCGCTTGAATAAATCTCGTGAAGCCGCCAACCGTTCTCTTCTCCTCTTCGTCCCATGGAACTCTTACGCCTTTCTCCCCGGCGGGAAAGAAATAAATCGCCGGGAAACCTTTCGCATCCTTTACTAAAGGATGCTCGTTCGCGGTACCGTCCATATCGCAAATTTTCACCGTCGGCACGTCTTTGAACCTCTTGGCGAGTTTCTTGATTGTCGGCGCGAGTTCTTTGCAGTGCCCGCACCACGGCGCGTACACTTCGAGAAAGACATCCGTTTCGCTGTCGTTGACCATTTCATCAAAGTTTTCGCCGACAACTTTGTACAACGGACCGTAGTTTTCCTCCGGAATAGGTTCGGACTTTAAGTGTTCCTGCAACAAACCCGCTTCGAAAGCTTTGATGAACTGTTGCATGATTGGTTTCGTAATCGTCGGCGCGTTTTCGAGCTTATACTTCTTTTGGCCTTCTTCGATGCGTGGTTTCTCCTTCTCGTCCTTATTCACCGGTTCGGGTTCGCTTGGTTGCGAAAAGATGACCGCTTGCGGTTGGAACTCGTCCTCGCCGACGACCACGTCAAAGTATTCCAAAACACCCTCGGCATCGCTACCTTTAATGTCCACGGTGACGAACAAAATCTTGCCGCTCTTGTTGTCTTCCTTGGAAACTTCCTCGAGGAGGGCGTGGAGTTCTTTCGCCGTTTCCTCGTTCTCGCCGTCGTGAAAGACCAAAACTTGCGCAGTCACGCCAGATTCAAAGACTTTGTTGATGTATTCTTGCTCGAATGGAATGACCCATGGAAGTTGCGCGACGGCGGCAAACTTGGTGATCTCTTTCGCCTCCCATTTGCCGTCGTACTCGGCGAAAGATTTCTCGCCTTTTTCGTTTTCAAACATCAAAACCATCGCCGGGTTGGACGGTCTTTTGAAATTGGTCAGGCCCAATTTGGCAACGTTCGCGCGATTATCTGTGTGCGCTACGTCGAGGCCGTCGAGATCGATATCTTTCGCCATGGCGTAAAAGTCCGCGAAGGCTGGGGAAGAACCCAATTCGTCGAAAACCGCGATCAAAGTCGCTCGCTTTTCTTCATCTTCGTCTTCATCCTCGTCTTCTTCTTCGCCTTCATCGCCGTCTTCTTTCGCCTCTTTCACTTTCTTCGGCGCCTCTTCGCCGGTGAACACTTTCATCGTCGTCAAAGCAACGCTCGGTTCGCCCATTTGACGCTCGACGTAATTCGCGATGGCGTATTGGTCTCTTCCGGATTGGTAATCCTTCTTCAACTCGCCTTTCTCGAACCACTTCATGGTTGGAAACCCTTCCACGCCCAATTCTTTCGCTAGCGCTTCTTCCAAGGTCGCGTCAACTTTGAACAACTTCACGTTCTTACCTTCCAACTTTTCGCTCTCTTTCACAGCTCTCGCGGCGTATTCGTAATGCGGCTCCAACTTTTTACAGTGTCCACACCACGGCGCGTAAAACTCTACTAAAGCCCCGTCCAAGTCTTTCAAAATGGATGTGAAATTCGCCTTCCCTAACGGTTCGACTTCGTACGGACCTTCCGGCATTTCCAACTCTTCCTCTTCTCCTTGGCCGCCGTAGTCGCCGTAGTCGCCGCCGCCGTAGTCGCCCATGCCGCCCATGCCGCCCATGCCGCCCATGCCGCCCATGCCGCCCATACCGCCCATACCGCCGTAATCGCCATAGTCTGGACCGTAATCTGGGACGTCGTCGTACGGTTCCGCTGGGCTTAAACCATCGTCATCGTATTCTTGCGCCTGTGTTGTGTCATCAAAGAAGAGAAACAAACATTTTGGCGGTTAGTATTTTTCGCACCCCGCAAAAAGAGAGTTTCGATGAAGTGGTTGGTGTTCTTCCCAACATCATTGAGAAGAACCCATTTTTTTCTCCAATCCTCTGTTTTCGTCGAAAAGAAGAAACAGAAGAAGAAGAAGAAGAACTTTCGAGAGAAACACCCTTCAAACCGAGATCGACCCCGACAGACAGACAGAACGCGACGTAAACGACGACGCGCCGGGGAGAGGGGGGAGTGGAGACCGACGATGAGAAAAAAAAAACCAAAGCCGCCAAAACGCGACGATGATGATGAGAAAAATGATCGAGAAAAAAAAAACAATAAACAAACAAAAACTACGCGTAAATAGTATACTACCTGGACGACAAAAACAGTTCTCGCGACGAAGAAGAGGGCAAAGAAGAAGAGAGCGCTGCTCAAAGTTCTCCTCGAAATCGTCGTCGTCGTCATTTTTTTTGTGCGTGTGTGTGATGTGTTTTACTGATGTTGTTTCTTCTCTCTTTTTGACGAAAGTTGTGAGTGAGACAAAAAAATGCCAAACAGCTGCCCCAAACAAAACAAAAGAACTGAACTTTTCTTTAGAAAAAAAACTGTTGGCAGAAGAAAGTACGGGAGGAAAGAATACTAACGAGACGATGATGATGATGATGATGTTCTCTTCTTCTTCTTCTTCTCCTTCTCCGAGAGTACTTTTGTTGCGGCCTTCTTGCGGTGGTGGTGAGAAGACGAAGAAGACAAAGAACGAGAACACTCCTTTTCGAGGAGGAGGAAAAGGAGGAAAAGGAGCGCGACGAACAACAACAACAACGACAACGAGGACGAGGAGGTTGTTAACTTCTGCTGCTGCGTCATCAAAGGAATCATCGTCCTCTCAGTCGGAAAAGAAGACAAAGACGAGCACAAGCAGCGGTAATAACATCACCAATACTAATACCACCACGAACAAGAAAAAGAAAGGAGAGAAAGAGCGTCAGCAGAAGATAAAGGAGTACTGGAAAGACCGACGGAAAGTGGCGTGCCAAGAGAACGATCCGATGTGTTTAGATATCATGAGAACACCGATGAAGTCGTTCGACGAGATGGAGGAGGAAGAGCAAGAGTTAAACGCACTCGCGCCGGAGTTTATGGACGGGGACGTCTTGGTGGGGAAAGTGAACGACGTGCCTTCGTTTCCAGTGTTTAAAGGGGAGATATTGAACGCACCGGAAGAGACGTTGAATGTGGTGGAGTTCACGTTTTCGTGGTGTCGACCGTGTAAGAAGTTCGCGGCGAAATACGACATGTTTGCGGAATATTACGACAAGGTGAGATTTTTCAAAGTCGTCGGCGATAGCGATCCGGTGTTGGCGACGACGGCGAAGAGCATGAACGTGACGTCTACGCCGCACTTTTTCTTATTCCGAGGCGGGAAGATGGTTGGGTCGTTCACCGGGACGAACGAGGATAATTTTCGCGAGGAGCTCGGGTTTGCCATGAAAGACGAAGAGAAACCTTGAGTCAATCGCCGCGTATAATCATTTCATCATCGCGTATATATAAGAAAAGCGAGAAAGAAAGCAAAGAAGATACTGCATAATAATACTAAGTAGTAACACGTCTTCACACACTTTATATACTATTAATATCAACGCAAAGCAAAGTACAAAAATAAATAACAAAATCTAATCTACTAGTACATACACTACCGTTCTTTACGTTACTAATCATCTCCTTTATCATCGAAACCGAGACGGCGCGAGCGCGCATTTCGGACTCGATCGAACTCGTCGCGCGCCTGTCGCAAACTCTTATCGACGCTCTTAATCGCCGAGAGCGTTTGCTCGCGATCCGCTTTCGAGGAGGTTCGAATGTAAAACGAGTTTTCGGACGCGTCGTCGTCGACTTCGTCGTCTTGATCTCCTATCTTACCAAACTGTTTGCGCGGCGACGGTTTGGGACTATGCGGCGGCGTCACGCCAACTTTCCTACCTCTCCCCAATCGTACGGCTTCGATGATGTTTTCCAGCTCGGCAATTCGGCCTCTCAATTCTATCTCGCGTCTGCTAAAATGTTCCTTCATGCTCGACATTTCCTCTCGAGTAGAGAATAATTCGTCCTCCATGCCTTCCGTGGCTTCTATAAACGCTTCTGCTTCTGCCAACTTTGATTTGAGCGAAGAGATTTCGCGCGACGACGCGTTCTTAATCGCCTGCATTGCTTGCGAAACGTGTTCGGAAGCCTCTGCCGAGGCCGAATCCATCGCCTCGATTTCTTGCAAAAGCTGATGCACGCGAACGTTTGCATCCTCGACCTTCTCGAGTAACTCCTCGTTTTCTATTCGCAAAGCCTCGAGCTTTGCTTTGCTTTCTTTTTGTAATCTTTCAATTTCCGCTCGAGCTTGTTGCGATATTTCCTCCGAAGTTCCGCTTTCTCTCTTCGCCGCTTCGTACTTTGCCGCGACAGATTTCAATCTCCCATCGAGTTCGGCGACTCGGTCCATTTTCGACGCGAGATCTCTTTTCAACGTTTCAATCTCGAACGTCATTTCCATCTCTTGATCTGCGCGTCGTTCGATTTCTTTTTGGATTTGACGTTTCCCTTCGTTTTGGGCATTTTTCAAAGCGCTCTCGAGCGATTGCACTTTTTCGCGTTCGCTATTCAAGCGCGACTTTGCGTCCTCGAGCGCTCGACTCATGGATTCGCGCTCGTTGCTCGCATTCGCGTGCGAAAGAGTCATACTCTTCAATTGAATGGTGAGCTCTTCGCATTTTGCGTTACTCTCCGTGAGTTGCTCGTTGAGTTCGTGCTCCAGAAGCTCGCTCGTCTCGGTGAGTTCTCGGATTTCGCTTCGCAACGCCTCGATTTCATAGCTGTTTCTTCTGTTCTCGTCGTCGTCGTCGTCGTCGTCGTCATCGGCGCCATTAGCTTTACTCTCTCCAGCGTTCTTATTCTTTCCTTCACTAGTCGTCGATGTAATACTGTTACTACCTCCACCACCACCACCCTTTGAACGTTCTTCGGCAACTCTGGCCGAGATGAACGCCAACTTTACTTCGTCCCGCATGGCATCCGCGAGCGACTTTGGTTCCTTATCGTCCATCATTTCCTGGAACGCCCGCTCGAGCGCTTCGAATCGTTCCTCCACGGTTTGAATGACCGTTCTAAACAGCGCGTTCGCTTTGTTCTCACCTCGTGTCTGCACTAATTCGTTTTGTCTTCCACGTTGTCGTTGTTGTTGTTGTTGTTGTTGTTGTTCCCCTCCTTCCTCTTCTTCTTCGTCCACGGGCGAAGCGGCCGCGACGTCGTAAAACTCCGGATGCCACGTCCAACTCGGCGACTTTGATGCGGTCGCCACGCGCGAATCTAAAACGCCAATCTCGGTGCACGCTTCCGCGAAACCCGTAACTTCCATCTCTAACGAATCTAAGCACGTTAAAACTCTCGACTCTCTCGCCAACGCCTTCTCTAATTCTATTTGTAAATTTTTCTTGCTCTTATTCGCCGCGTCGCGTTCAACTTCGACGACGCCCAGCTTCAATTCAATCGTTTCCAACTCTCGTTTGGATTTTAAAACTTGCGCCGAGGCTGCTTCCAATTCTCTTTTAATCTTCTCTTCGCACGCTTTGTTGACATCCTCCATGGAGGCTTGCAAATTCGTCGCGTTTGCCAGCGCCCACTTTTTCGTCTTGACTCTTTTCCCGCTCGTAGTCTTCTCCTTCCCATCTCGCTCGTCCTCTTTTCCTTCTTCTTCTTCTTCTTCTTCTTCTTCTTCTTCTTCTTCTTCGCTCCCGCTCTCGTCTTCTTCCGTATCGATATCTCTCTGTTCGTTCGCTATGTTTCTCTGTTCTAATAAAAGCGCCGCTTTCTTCTCGGCGAGCAAACACCTCGTCTCCCACGCGCTCACGTCCATCCTCCATCTCGATGCGTTCGCGTTCAACTCCGTTTTCATCGCCGACATTTCTCGTCTCGCTTCGTCCCTGTCCATCTCCAACGCCTCCCTCGCGCTCTCAATCGCGTTACATTTCTTCTCCTTCATTTCCAAAGCGTACGTCGCCTCTCTCTTTTCTCGTCGCGATACTTCCCATCGCGCCTTGACGACTCTCAACTCGTCTTCGTACGCATCGCGAACGTTCCTCGCTTCCGCACACATCTTTTGCAGCTCTTTCGTCTTTTCAAACGATAACAATTTCGACGCGTCGATGCCCATCGATATCGCTTCTTCCTTTGAAGTCGATACGCTCTGATAAAAGCTCAAAAGTTTCTCCTTTTCTTCGTTTTGTTGTTTCAGTTTCAAAATTTCCGCATCTTTCTCCATCATCTTCCTCGCGTGTTCTAGAAAGCTTTCCTTCCCTTTCCCATTCGTCGGGATGGATGCGAGTTCTTCCTCTAACGCGTTCACTTTTATTTTCAGTTCGATGCATTCTCTTTTTAAGTACACCGCGTTGGACGGAGAATAATAAGAATTAGTATTCGTTGTTGTTTCATTCGGATTTTCTGAATCCGAATCCGAATCATCATCTTCCAATAAATCATCCAAAGTATCCGCAAAGTCTATTTCCTTTTTCTTCTTCTTCTTCTTTCCCTTAAACAACGGGGAAGAGGTTATGTACGCCAGCATTATTATTATTTACTCTCTTAAAGCATGTGTGTGTGTGTGTTTGAAAGCGCAAATGTGCGTCGTAAATAAATAAATGGTCGTCTGTCTCGCGTGAATGAAAAATGAAAAATTCTTGACTTTTTTCTTTTTTTCTTCCGACTTGCAATTTTTTTTGCTCGCAAGTTGTTCGCTCGCGTGGGAGCATTCGTCGAGCTTTTTTTACTCTGCTTTTTTACCTCTTTCCCCCTTGCTTCCCCTCTTTTTAAAAAATAAAAATTCAGATTCCACACAATTATTACCACTCGCTCTTTTTGCAGACTCCATCAAAAGCTCTCAAAAACAGCGATAATAATAAACAATGAGAGAAGTAATTTCGTTACACATCGGCCAAGCCGGGATCCAAACCGGGAACTCGTGCTGGGAATTGTTCTGTTTAGGTGCGTTGGACTTCTTCTTTTTTTTGAAAATTTTGTCTCTCTCTTCTTCCAATGTTTTAAGGGGAATTTGTGACCGTTTGTTTTGAATTTATGTATTGAATTTTGAATATCTCTCTCTCCTTCCTTCGTGTGATGAAACAAACGAACAGAACACGGCATAGGTCCGGATGGGCAAATGCCGGAAGACCAGCACGGTCAGCACCAAAACGACGACGCGTTTTCGACGTTTTTCTCCGAAACTGGAGCCGGGAAGCACGTTCCGAGAGCGGTCTTTTTGGATCTCGAACCGACCGTCATCGACGAGGTGAGAACGGGGACGTACAGACAATTGTTCCACCCGGAACAGCTGATTTCCGGCAAGGAAGATGCCGCGAATAACTTTGCCAGAGGACATTACACCATTGGTAAGGAAATGGTGGACGTGGCGTTGGACAGAATTCGAAAGTTGGCGGATAATTGCACGGGATTGCAAGGCTTTTTGGTCTTCAACGCCGTCGGCGGCGGGACCGGTTCCGGTTTGGGATCTTTGCTTTTAGAACGATTGTCGGTGGATTACGGGAAGAAATCAAAGTTAGGTTTCACGATTTATCCGTCGCCGCAAGTCTCTACCGCGGTGGTTGAACCGTATAACTCGGTTTTGAGCACGCACGCGTTGTTGGAACACACCGACGTGACGGTGATGTTGGACAACGAAGCCGTGTATGATATTTGCAGAAGATCTTTGGACATTGAAAGACCGACGTATACGAACTTGAACAGATTGTTAGCGCAAGTGATTTCGTCGTTGACGGCGAGTTTACGATTTGATGGCGCGTTGAACGTGGACGTGACGGAGTTTCAAACCAACTTGGTGCCGTACCCGAGAATTCACTTCATGTTGTCCTCTTACGCGCCGGTTATTTCCGCGGAAAAAGCCTACCACGAACAGTTGTCGGTGGCGGAAATCACAAACTCCGCGTTTGAACCGCAAGCGATGATGGCTAAGTGCGACCCGAGACACGGCAAATACATGGCGTGCTGTTTGATGTACAGAGGCGACGTCGTCCCGAAGGACGTCAACGCCGCCGTCGCTTCCATTAAGACGAAACGAACCATTCAGTTCGTCGATTGGTGCCCAACTGGTTTCAAGTGCGGCATCAACTACCAACCGCCATCGGTCGTCCCGGGTGGTGATTTGGCGAAAGTCCAAAGAGCCGTCTGCATGATTTCCAACTCTACGGCCATCGCCGAAGTCTTCTCCAGACTCGACCACAAGTTTGACTTGATGTATAGCAAGAGAGCGTTTGTCCACTGGTACGTCGGAGAAGGCATGGAAGAAGGCGAGTTCTCCGAAGCGAGAGAAGACTTGGCAGCTTTGGAAAAAGATTACGCGGAAGTCGGCGCGGAGTCTGCGGATGGCGAAGAGTACGAAGAGGAATACTAAAAGAAAAGAGAGAGAA
>TARA_B110000483_G_scaffold54199_1_pt1 | contig 10256 bp, 7 predicted proteins | sample TARA_B110000483 | Tara Oceans TARA_B110000483 (sample SAMEA4398176) | marine metagenome | biome: Polar Biome; feature: [SRF] surface water layer (ENVO:00010504); material: water (ENVO:00002006), including particulate matter (ENVO:01000060) such as... | depth 5 m
TTAATGAAGTTGATTCAAAAGCAATGGTTGTTTCTGCACACCCATTAGCAAGTGAAATAGGTGTAAATATTTTAAAGAAAGGTGGTAACGCTGCAGATGCAACCATTGCTGTCCAATTTGCTCTAGCTGTAGTATACCCTTCTGCAGGTAATATTGGAGGAGGAGGTTTCTTTGTTTATAGAGACAAGGATGGTCATTGTTCAACTTTAGATTTTAGAGAGAAAGCACCTTTGTTGTCAAAAAGAGATATGTATCTAGACTCCACTAATAATGTGATAAAAGATTTAAGTCTTTACAGCTATCTAGCAGTAGGTGTTCCAGGTACTGTGGATGGAATGGTAAATATTCATGAAAAACTCGGCCAATTACCATGGGAAGAATTAGTACAGCCTGCAATTGATTTGGCAACTAATGGTTTTGAATTGACTAGACTTGAAGCTAACAAATTGAATCGCTTCAATAAAACAAAGGGTACTATAAATAAGAATTCAGATTATTTTAAAGAAAATTATTCCGAAGGTGATTCAATTTCTCTTCCTCATTTGTCCAAGACACTAGTTCTTATTAGGGACTACAAAAGAGCAGGGTTTTACAATGGGAAAACTGCTCAAATGTTGGTGGAGGAAATGAGTCTTAATGATGGAAGGATAACTCAACAAGATTTAGATTCTTACCAAAGTATTTGGAGAGATCCGATAATAGGTTTTTACAAGGGTTATAAAATTATAAGCATGTCACCTCCATCAAGTGGAGGAATTCTTTTGACACAAATGTTAAAAATGGCTGAGCATTTCCCATTGCGAGATTTTGGTTTCCATTCTTTGAAATCCATTCATGTAATGACTGAAATTGAAAAACTCGCTTTTGCAGATAGAGCAAAACATCTTGGTGATCCAGATTTTTACAATGTCCCAGAAAGATCATTAATCGACTCATCTTATCTTCTTAAAAGAAGTAATAAAATAAATATAGATTCCGCACTTTTAAGTAGTGATGTTTATGCAGGTAAATTAAATTTAAATGAAAGTGAAGAAACTACTCATTTTTCTATTGTTGATGAATATGGCAATGCATCTTCATTAACAACAACTTTAAACGGTTCTTTTGGAAGTGGAATAATTGTTAATGGAGCAGGTTTCTTATTGAATAATGAAATGGACGATTTTAGTATTCAACCTGGTTACCCAAACATGTATGGTTTGATTGGAGGAGAAGCCAATGCTGTGGAACCTAGTAAAAGAATGCTAAGCTCTATGACACCAACTATATTAGAAAAAGATGGGAATCTTTTTATGGTTTTAGGTACACCCGGAGGATCAACAATTATAACTGCTGTTTTTCAAACAATTATAAATGTTATAGACTATAATATGAATATTGAACAAGCAGTAAATTCTCCGAGATTTCATCACCAGTGGTATCCTGATGAAATTAAAATGGAGAAAGATATTGCCAAAGATTCTAACTTAATTTTTCAATTAAAAACAATGAATCATCAACTTGATTTTGTTTCTTCAATGAATAGAGTGGACGCAATAATTATAAAAGAAAATAAACTATTTGGTGGGGCAGACAAAAGAGGTGATGATGTAGTTTCAAGTTACTAAATTTAAAATGAATACAATTATAATAGGATCGGGAATAGGAGGTATGGCTTGTGCAGCTGTTTTAGCTAGTAAAGGCGTAAAAGTTAAAGTTCTAGAACAAAATAATAATGTTGGAGGAAAAGCAGGAAATATCCAAAAAAACGGATATAAGTTTGATACCGGTCCTAGTTTATTGACTTATCCTAACTGGTTTGACGACTTGTTTGAATCTTGCGGAAAAAATCCTAGAGACTACTTTAGTTATGTTAAGTTAGAAAATGTAACTAGATATTTTTTTGAAAAAGGAAAATACGTAGATGTCTTAGGGGACTTAGAGGATACTGCAGATAATTTTGAAAGAGAGCTAGGTGTTGAAAAACAAATGTTTTTAAAATATTTTAAAAAGTGGGAAAACATTTATGACATATCAGAAGAAGTTTTTTTAAAAGGCGATTTAAAAATCGATTTAAATTTTATTAAAAATGCTGTAAAGTGGATAGCAATTTCTGGATTCTCAAATATTTTTAAATCAATGGCAACCTACAACAAGAGATTACAAAACCCAGAGTTAGAAAAAATCATGAATAGGTTTGCTACCTACACAGGATCCTCACCATATAAAACCCCAGCATTTATGAACCAGCTAGCTGTAGTTGAAATGGTTTTGGGTGGGTTCTATCCAAATGGTGGTGTTTTTAATATACCAAAGGCTTTAGAAAGTCTGTGTTTTGACTTAGGTGTTGAGTTTGAATTTAATTGCAAAATTGAAAAAATAAATGTTCTGAAAAGTGAAATTGAAATATTTTCTTCCAAAAAAAGATTCTCTACTAAAAAGCTAATCTCAAATATAGATTATTACACCACTCAACATCTGTTAGGAAGTAAGCATAGAAAATCGAGGACAGTATTGTCAACTTCAGCAATCGTATTTTATTGGGGAATAAAGTCTGAATTTAACCAACTCAAACTACATAATATTATTTTTTCAGAAGATTATAAAAAAGAATTTTCTGAGATATTTAAGGATTCAAATATACCTAAAGACCCTACGATTTATATTAATATTTCTTCAAAAATTGATTCTAACCATGCTCCAAAAGGTTGTGAGAATTGGTTTGTGATGATTAATGTTCCTGCCCAAAAAAATCTAATTTCAGATAATCAAATTAAATTGATAAAAGACTTAATTATCAAAAATGTTTATAATAAATTTGAAGTAAATATTGAGAATTTAATAGAGTTTGAAGAAATCCTGACTCCCAATAAACTATTTAAGAAAACAGGATCATATTTGGGTTCTTTGTATGGTAATCACCAGAATTCTATTTATTCAATCATGAGAAGAAAGCAAAATCAAGATAATAAAATAAAAGATTTGTTCTATGTAGGAGGGACTGTTCATCCAGGTGGTGGAATGCCTCTTGCATTAAGATCAGGCGTCAACACTGCAAATAAAATTATTAATGAAATTTTGTAGAGTACTTTTGAATCAGACTATATTTCCATATTTAGCTTATAAAACTGATATGTTTTTTTGTTCGTTAGGACACATAACAGTCCTTATCTTGTTTTTCTTTTTGTTTTATATTTAATGAATTACAGTTATTGGGAAAATAAAGAATGGTTTAATGGCAATGATTTTATAATTGTTGGTAGTGGAATAGTGGGACTTACATGTGCTGTATCTTTACGTGAAAAATTTCCAAATTCTAAAATAATTATTTTGGAAAAAGGATTGCTTCCTCAAGGTGCAAGTACTAAAAATGCAGGATTTGCATGTTTTGGAAGTGTTTCTGAACTACTTAGTGATTTAAAATCACATTCTACTCAAGAAATTGTTCAGTTGGTCTCTAACCGCTGGCAAGGATTAAAAACTCTAAGGAAAATAGTAGGTGATAAAAACTTGGATTACCAACATAACTTTGGATATGAGCTTTTTCTAGAAAATAATTCTTTTGAAGAGTCGATAAATAAAATTAAGGATATTAATGAGTTATTAATTCCTTTATTTGGAGAGAATGTTTTTAATTTAGAAAACAACAAGTTTGGTTTTAAAAATTGTATTCCTAAATACATTATGAATAGATTTGAAGGCCAAATAGATACAGGTAAAATGATGTCACATCTTCTTAAAATTTGTCAACAAAGCGGAGTGAAAATTCTAAATAATACATGTGTTAATAATTATTCTGAAAATAACAATAATGTCAAAGTACAGACAAATAATGGCGATTTTTCTACTGCTAAATTATTATTTGCAACTAATGGATTTTCAAAAAAACTGTTCAATGAAAATATAATTCCAGCTAGGGCACAAGTATTAATAACTAAACCCATTAAAAATTTAAATCTAAAAGGAACTTTTCATTTGGAGAAAGGCTACTATTATTTTAGAGATATTGACCAAAGAATTTTAATAGGAGGTGGAAGAAATTTAGATTTTAAAACTGAGTCTACTATGGAATTTGGTCAGACTAATTTAATACAATTAAAACTTGAGAATTTATTAAGAAATACCATTATCCCAAAAATAAATTTTGAAATTGATTATTCATGGAGTGGAATTATGGGAATTGGAGATAAAAAGAAGCCGATTTTGAAACAACTATCTAATAACGTTTCTTGTGGAGTCAGACTCGGAGGTATGGGGGTTGCTATAGGAGCTTCTGTTGGTAAAAATTTAGCAGATTTAGCATGTAATAGTTAATTGCTCTTGACAACTTTATAGCTTAATATTCTGTCACACAAATTTAGAGGGTCACTGTAATACATTTTTAAAATATATTCATTGTTACTTTCAAAATGAGCACCTTCAATCTTTCTTGTGCTAATTCCGTTACTTCTTTTTACAACATATATATAATTGTAATAACCTTGTTTTAATAAGCTTGAGTTTTGATAAAAGTTATTTATTGAATCATAAGTCATTAAAAAATTATTATCTATGGCCCAATTAGTAAGTTGTCCAAAAAGGTAAATACTATCGTTGTTATTTTGCTTCATGGGCAATCTAAAATTAACCATTCCGTATTCAGATTGTGAATTAGCATCATCAAAATCATAAGTTCTAATGAAAAATCTACCGTTCATGTCTTTGTATTGAAGATATTGCTTGTAAGATCTTCTCACATCTTTTTTTAGGTTAATATTGAAAATAGTATCGTTAAAATTTATATTCTCAATTCTTTGACTGCCATTTCTAAAGGAACTCATATCGAAGAATCTAAACTCGTTACTTCCGTTAAAAGTTTGGTCTTCCGAAGGAAGGAATACTAATTTATTTTCTTTTATAAAATTAGGGCCAGATAACCAGTACTGGTCAAATTCTTGATGATTTTGCTGGATATTTATAGAAATATTTTCATACGGATCAACTATATCGCTAGAGTTATAAGTGCATTCTAATTCAAATGCTTGTAAGTATTTACTTTGTTCAACATCTCTAGATTTATCTATTAAGAAATTAATAGTAGAAATTTGTTCACTAACAAAGAATTTTAAAGTTGCCAAAGGTTTTTCTGGATTTCCTTCTTTAAATACTTTAATTATAAAGTTCCCAGAAATTAAAAAATCTGTATTGTTATTTGGAAGTTCAAAATTATAGTTTACATATTGTTGCACAGGACCATAAGATATCTCTTGATTTTCTATGTAGTCTAAATCAAAACCATCTATTGCATCCATAGATAAAACATTGCTTTTTTTCCATTCTTTATCACAATGTATTATTTCGTACTGAATAGATTCCCTGTGATTTCTTAATAAATCAAAATTTATAATTATCGGGTTTTCAGAATTCATATTATACAATGGCTCCCCGAGAATTAACGATTTTGTTCTAAATGTTAGGCTTTTAAAATCTTTAGAGAAAATCTTCTGTTTAAAAGGTATTTCCTCTATATTTTCTAGACTATTATTTTCTTTATTTTTAGAGTTAATATAGTAGTCATCAACTACTTGTAATTTTTGTTTTACTGAACATGTGTTAAGTATTACAACAAATGCTACTAATATTAATTCTAATCTCAAGCCAGTTGGTTTATTTATAATCATTCTAAATTAGATATTGTTTAGTAATATTACTCTTCTCTAAATTGTAAAACAATACAAATTTATAAATTTGTTATCTATTAAAAACCAATTTTCATCATTTATGAAAATAACAGTAAAAAAAGGCCTGGATATAAAAATGAAAGGCGTGCCTAATAAGATTATTGCTGAGGGCAATTTGTCTAAGTATTTTGCTATAAAACCATCTGATTTTTCCAATCTAACTCCTAAATTACTTGTCAAAGAAGGTGATTTGGTGAAATGTGGTAGCCCAGTTTTTTGTGACAAATACAATGATGTGGTAATATTTGTTTCACCAGCAAGTGGAGTAGTAGATCAAATTATAAGAGGAGAAAAAAGAAGAATTTTAGCTGTTACTATCACTTCAGATGGGAAATTTACCCAGTTAAATTCAAAGGCAAAAGATTTTTCAAAATCAGGTAGAGAAGAGCTTAAAAAAGATTTACTTAAATCAGGATTATGGCCATTTTTGAGAATGAGACCTATTGATATTATTGCACGTCCAGAGGACAATCCAAAGTCTATTTTTATCTCTTCCTTTGATACTAATCCACTTTCTCCAGACTATGATTTTATAATGCATAATAAGTCTGCTGAATTCAATGCTGGATTGGAACTATTAAATATACTTACAGATGGAACTGTTCATCTTCAGATAAGAAAAAATTCTGATGAAGTTTTTTCAAATGCCAAGAATGTTCAAAAACATTTTGTTAAAGGACCACATCCTTCAGGAAATGTAGGAGTTCAGATGCATGAGATCGATCCTATCAATAAAGGGGAAGTTGTTTGGTACATTAATCCTCAAGATGTAATGATTCTTGGTCGATATTCTTTAACAGGTGCTTATGATGCAAATAAAGTAATTAGTCTTGGTGGAGAAAATATTAATTCTCCGAAATATGTTAAGACAATTTCTGGAAGTTCTATTGAATCAATTTTAGAAGGTGCTAAAATCACAGAAAATAGTAGACTTATTTCTGGTAATCCACTAACTGGTCATATGGTAGAAGAAGATAGTTTTTTAGGTTTCTACCACCATCAGTTATCTATTCTTCCAGAAGGTAATGAATACAAGTTTTTTCTAAGTGAAGGATGGTTAAGTTTAGGCTTTAATAGATTTTCTGCATCTAAATCCTATCCAACTTGGCTTATGCCTAAATCTAAAACTTACCAGTTTGATACCAATTTAAACGGTGAAGAAAGATCTTTTGTAGTTTCTGGACAATATGAAAAAGTTTTTCCATTTGATATTTATCCTGTTCAGTTAATTAAGTCTATTGTTACCAACGATATAGAAAAAATGGAAAATTTAGGAATTTATGAAGTTTCACCTGAAGATTTTGCACTTTGTGAATTTGTTTGCACTTCAAAAATTAATATTCAGGAAATTGTAAGAAACGGACTAGATCTTATTTATAAAGAATGTATGTAATTTAATTTAAGCTAAAAGTGAAATTTTTAAGAAATATATTTGACAGCGCTCACAAGACACTTAACTCTAGTGAAAAGACAAAAAAGTTTTTTCCTCTTGTAGATGCATTTGACACATTAATGTTTACTCCGAACCATGTTACTAACAAGGGTTCTCATGTGAGAGACGCAATGGATTTAAAAAGAACGATGATGCTAGTAATTATAGCTCTAGTTCCTTGTTTGCTATTTGGTATTTACAATACTGGATATCAACATTATAGAGTTCTAGGAGAATTAGAAATTATTTCTTTTTGGGAAATTATCCTAAAAGGTGCACTAGTGGTGTTGCCCCTTGTTGTAGTTTCCTATGGGGCAGGACTTTTTGTAGAATTTATTTTCGCTATTAAAAACGGTCATACTGTACAAGAAGGTTTTTTAGTTTCAGGAATGCTTATTCCCTTATGTATGCCTGCTGATGTTCCTCTCTGGATGGTAGCTGTTGCTACAATTTTTGCTGTAGTAATTGGTAAAGAAGTATTTGGAGGAACTGGAATGAATATTTTAAATGTTGCTCTTACTGCAAGAGCATTTTTATTCTTTGCTCACCCAACTAAAATGTCTGGAAATGAGGTTTGGGTAACTGGATTTTCAGAAATGAAGGCCGGAGGTTTGGTAGATTCTTCAAGTGGAGCTACTGCTCTTGGTGATTTAGCATCATTTATGCAAGACACTCCTGCATTAGAAAACACACAGGCTTTTCAAGCAAAGTATTCCTTCATCGATTGTTTTTTAGGTTTTATTCCAGGGTCAGTTGGTGAAACTTCTGCCTTAATGTGCTTAATTGGAGCTGCTTTATTACTTTGGACTGGAATTGCCAGTTGGAGAGTTATATCTTCTTTTTTTATTGGGGGTTTTGTAATGGCAACAATATTAAATTTAGTTGGTGGAAATGGATATTTTGAATTACCTGCTCTTCACCAATTGATGATTGGAGGATTTATGTTTGGTATGGTATTTATGGCAACAGACCCTGTTACAGCTGCCCATACCAATGCTGGGAAATTTGTTTACGGATTTTTAGGAGGGTTTTTAGGGATTTTAATAAGAATGGTAAATCCAGCCTATCCAGAGGGAATAATGTTAGCAATATTGATTGCAAATGTTTTTGCACCATTAATTGATCATGTAGTTATCCAATCAAATATAAATAAAAGATTAAAAAGACTTAAAACAGCATAAAATGGCTATTAATAAAGACAGTAACACATATACTATAGGTTTTGCAATTGTTCTTGTAATTATTGTTGGAGGAATGTTGGGAATGGTTGCCAACGGATTAAAACCAATACAAGATGAAAATCTTAAAAATGAAAAAAAGCAATATATCTTAAATTGTCTCCCTGGTAATAAATTAATTACTAGAGATGAAGCAGGAGATAAATTTTCGAAATTTGTAAAGCAAAGATTAATCTTGGATTACGAAGGTGAGGTAATTGAAAATACCCTATTAAATTCTGATAATGAAGTCGACATAAAAAATATTAATGATGCTTTTTCAGTTGATTTACTAAAAGAGTACAAGAAATTTGTTCAACCAATTACTAACAAATTTAAAGGAGAAGAGTTAGAGAGTAAATTAGCATCTGAATCCAATATTCATTATCCATTATTTATCTGTCAGGTAAGTGGAGAAACTTATTATGTTGCTCCTGTGATGGGTAAAGGTTTGTGGGCTGCAGTTTGGGGTTACATAGCTTTAGATAAAGATGGAAATAAAATTGAAGGCGCAGTTTTTGACCATAAGTCAGAAACACCTGGTTTAGGGGCTGAAATAACTCAAGATGGATTTGAAGATCAATTTATTGGTAAATTAATATCTAAAGAAGAAAATTACCGACCACTTGAAGTCAATAAGCCTGGAAATCCATTAAATGAATACCAAGTAGATGGAATTAGTGGTGGTACATTTACCGGGTTAGGAGTTGAGGAAATGATGAGAAGGACACTAACTGTTTATCACAAATACATCAAAAATTTGAATAGATCTTAATTTTAAAATTATGGCAGAGACTACAGAAGTTTTAGAGGAAAAGAAAGTGAAGGTTAAGGAAAGAGAACCACTATTTTCTAAGAAAAATAAAAAACTAATATCTGACCCTTTAGACGAGAATAACCCAGTTACTATCCAGGTTCTTGGTATATGTTCGGCTTTGGCAGTAACCGTACAAATGAAGGCAGCAGTAGTTATGTCTGTCTCTGTACTTTTTGTTTTAATATTAGCAAATGTTACTGTTTCATTAATTAGAAATTTAATTCCTAACAGAATAAGAATTATAGTACAATTAGTTGTGGTTGCAGCTCTTGTTATTGTAGTTGATCAAGTTTTAAAAGCATATTTATTTGATGTCTCTAAAGAACTTTCAGTTTTTATTGGATTAATAATTACCAATTGTATTATTATGGGTAGGCTAGAAGCCTTCGCACTTGGAAACAAACCTTGGCCATCCGCATTAGATGCAGTTGGAAACTCTTTAGGTTATGCAATGGTTTTAGTGATAGTATCCTTTTTCAAAGAGCTATTTGGTTCAGGTAAATTATTTGGTGTTGAAATATTTGGAAATTTAGCTGAGAAAACTGGACTTTATTCTATGGGTTATATGGACAACGGATTAATGCTTTTACCTCCTTCATCTTTAATTCTTGTAGCCATATATATATGGGTTCAGAAAATTAGAAACCCAAGTTTAATTGAATCTCATTAAAATAAAATCATGGATTTAGTAAATATATTTATTAGAAGCGCCTTTGTAGATAATATGATTTTCGCATTCTTTTTTGGAATGTGTTCCTACTTGGCCGTATCTAAAACTGTAAAAACTGCTGTAGGTTTGGGACTTGCTGTGATTTTTGTTCTCACAGTAACAATTCCTATAAATTTTCTAATAGAAAATTATGTTCTTAAAGAAGGTGCATTGACTTGGCTAGGAGACGAATTTAGCTCTGTGAGCCTTAATTATTTAACCTTTATTATGTTCATTGCTGTAATTGCTTCTACTGTGCAATTAGTAGAAATGATTGTTGAAAAAATCTCACCTGCTTTATACGGAGCATTAGGAATTTTCTTGCCTTTAATCGCTGTTAATTGTGCAATTTTAGGCGGAGCACTTTTTATGCAAGAAAAAC